>CAJDWK010000012.1_pt1 | contig 47481 bp, 45 predicted proteins | sample 7391621 | NCBI WGS metagenome assembly CAJDWK01 (sample SAMEA7055734, study PRJEB34461) | soil metagenome | biome: terrestrial ecosystem; feature: Peninsula; material: soil | place: Antarctica | collected 2016
GTGGTCAGTGGTCATTGAAATCTCCATTGGTTAATCAATAGAGCTGACCTTATAACATTTGAAAATTTAAAAAAAGATGGGGTTTATGAGCCTATTACAGATAAAAAACAGTTAGTAAACCTGAAAAACTTTATGAGTCACTTGGAGGAGCCCTGAGATTTTCCGGTATTAATTTAAGTTGAGAAAAGGAAAAAGTGATGCAGAAATTCAATAATATCTTATTCGTTAGCCGGGGCGTGACGGAGGAAACGGATGCAATTAAACAGGCGCTTAGTATTGCCCGAAATAATCAATCGGAATTAAATGCCCTTATCGTTGCCCCCGGACTTCCCAAGGAAATGAAAGATTACAAGAAAAAATATGAAGGATCTCTTATAGAGCATTTACAAAAATCCATTCAATCGAGCCGCGAGGTTGTCAAGGTAAGTGAAAACGATGTGCCGATAAAAATACAGGTAGAAAGTGGAGGAACGCCTGCAACTAATATTGTGCGTCATGTACTGAAAAATGCATATGACTTGGTGATTAAAGAGGCCGAAATTAAAGAAGACGGTAAAGGTTTTAAAGCGATGGATATGGATTTGCTGCGTAAATGTCCCGTGCCTGTTTGGTTAAGCCGCCCTATCAACAAGCACAGAGATAAGATGAAAGTAGCAGTGGCAATTGACCCGGAAAGTATATCTCCGGAAGCGGATCATCTTTCTCTGCGTTTACTTAAAATTTCTCGCTCTCTGGCTGACACCTGCAATGGTGAACTGGACATTATTTCTTGCTGGGATTATGAGTTTGAGAAATACTTGCGTCATAACGTATGGATTAAAATGCCTGATGATGACTTGGTCATAACGGTGAAGAATGCACAGACTCAGCACCGTGCTGCCCTTGAAAATATAATCAGTAAATCAGGCATCGGTTCAAAAATTCAAGTTCATCATATTCGTGGTAGCGCCGAACAAATGATTCCGCAATATGTGATAAACCGGAATATAGATATTTTGGTAATAGGAACGTTAGCACGTACCGGTATTTCAGGGTTCATCATCGGCAACACAGCAGAAAACATTGTACAAAAACTAGGGTGTTCGCTACTGGCGCTCAAGCCAAACGGTTTCGTCTCTCCGGTCAAGGCATATGATTGACCTCCGCCTTTGTTAGCTTTGGCTTATTTGCAGGGATCATTTTTAGAGTCATTCAATCCATTTAATTTCACTAATTGTCCGATAAACACCGTCAAGTTACTGATGAGGCTACCTTTTTATGAACCTGTGAATTAAAATCTACGAGTCATAAATTAGGGGCATCCGATGACAAAAAGAATAATAACCCATTATCCCACCGAATTTAAAGAATCTTCAGCGAAGTTAGCTGTTGATTCCAAGGAGTTTGTTGCACAAATAGCAAAGAACCCTCAAGCCCAAATTCTAGACGCAAAGAATCCCTTAAGCAGCCTCCTACCAAATTACCGGAGTTTTTTAAAAGCAGACCGCTATTCTTGTGCTGATTTCGTATATCTTCCAACCGCTACAGAGAAACTGTTTCTTTTTTTTCCCGTGAGGGATACTGTGATTTTCAGACCTTGAGGAGACTGTGATAATGACATGGGAGACCTCTAGCTCATTAAGAGAAGATATTAACACAAGCGAAGGGATTTTCCGAAGATGACTCGAGACTCAAATCAACTTGACGGTGTCCACCAAAAAGCAGCTAATCCAACTAAGGAAACGGGTTAGAGAGAACTTAACTTAGTTATCCGGGGCAGCCCTATTATTATTTAAGGCGACTTCCGCTTTCCTTTGACCGTCTTGAATCTGCTGTTGAACATTCTTTTGAACTTTTACAAAGGCTTTCATTTCAATTTGCCGCACGCGTTCTCGAGATAAGTTAAGTTCCAAACCTATTGTTTCAAGGGTTTGAGGAGGCTCTTCGAGGCGCCTCATTTGCATTATTTTTAATTCCCGAGGTTTTAAGAATTGAAAGGCGTTTTCCAGCATTTCGGAGCGTTTTTTAAACTCGTCGTTTTGAGCGATTTGTTCGGCATGGTTCTCTTCTTCATCTTCAATCCAATCTTGCCATTGACCTTCTTCGTCGCCGCCAATAGGAGTGTTTAAAGAATAATCATTTCCGTTAAGGCGCTTTGCCATTTCGGCAACACTATTTTTCGGTACGTTTAAATCCTTGGCAATTTGAGCGATTTGTTCTTCGGTGAGGTAGCGTTGTCCTTCTTCAAGCATAGCGCGGCGTTTAGAGCGCAAATTAAAGAATAGTTTTTTCTGTGCAGCTGTTGTGCCCGTCTTAACCAAAGACCAATTGCGCATGACATATTCTTTCATAGCGGCCCGCACCCACCACATTGCATATGTCGAAAAGCGAACGCCTTTTTCAGGATCGAATTTCTCCAAGGCCTTCATAATGCCGATATGCCCTTCGGAAATCAGATCCAGTAAAGGCATGCCGTAACCTCGATATCCCTGAGCAATCTTTGAGACAAGGCGTAAGTGGGAGGCAATAATTTTTTCCTTTGCTCGAACATCACCTGTTTCTTGCCAACGTTTTGCAAGGGTGTACTCTTCTTCTTGTTTCAGCATGGGGAAATAACTAATTCTTTTAAGATAGGCAGAAAGAGGGTCGCGCTTAAGAGGGGCTTTAACGGTTAAGAAAGAGTCAGGTTCTTCTTGGGAGGAAGAATCTTCTTGATCCTCAAAATCAACTTCATCCTCACTCTCAACAAGGGGAACTTCCGGAAATTCCCGTGAGGCTTCTAAGGCTTCTGCGACAACGTCAATATCAACGAGCTCGCCTTCCAAAGCATGTTCCGGATCATCAACACGTGCCTCTTCTGAAAAATGTTCTTCTTTTTTCACCATTTCACCTGTATAAATTTATCCCTAGGACTATAATATCATGGAATGACTTAAAAAGTAAAAAATATGACTAAAAATAATTCATCATCAAACAGAATAGTGACCCAAACAAAAGTTTCCTCACAAGCTTGGGTTGCGTGGAGTATTGTAACTTTTTTCTATGCATTTCAATATGTCCTGCGGGTTTTTCCCGGCATAATGATTAATGATATTCGCTTAAAATTTGGTGTTGATACGCAGCAATTTGGCGATTTTTCAGGAGCTTATTACCTCGGTTATGCCCTTATGCATATTCCCGTCGGTCTTTTATTGGATCACAAAAGCCCCCGTTTTGTCATTGCCTTTAGTGCATTACTTTGCAGTTTTGGCATTTTACCTTTGATTTATTCGGACTCGTGGACATTTGCCGTTATAGGACGATTCTTGTTAGGTGCAGGCTCCTCAACGGCTATTTTAGGAGTCTTTAAAGTTATTCGCTTAAATTTTCCGAGCCGGAAATTCGGAACTGTTTTGGGCTTTTCAGTAATGATAGGGTTGTTAGGTGCTATTTATGGAGGTCGACCCGTACAAGATTTGGTTGACTCTTTGGGGTGGACGACAGTTTTGTACGGCTTTGTGATAGCCGGCATCCTTTTAGCTCTTGCTGTTATTTTTCTTATTCCTAAAAGGCAAAATGCCGAACAAACGACTTCTCCCGGTTCTCTTGCCCATGATTTAAAGATCGCTTTTAAGACCCCTTATGTCATGACGACGGCGCTTTTGGCTGCCCTGATGGTTGGGCCTTTGGAGGGATTTGCCGATGTGTGGGGGGTTTCTTACCTTATTCAATCGTATGGTTTTACAAAAGAAACCGCTTCCTATCTTCCCGGTCTCATTTTCTTCGGGATGTGTTTTGGTTCCCCGGCCTTAGCTTATCTTGGAGAGCGCACGGGACGATACAGACTTATCGTCCAATCGAGCGCTCTTATTATGGGAATTTTCTTTATTTTCTTTTTGCTTTATATGCTGCCTCTTTGGGGGATACAAATTTCCTTTCTGCTTGTCGGGGTTTTAAGTGCTTATCAGGTGCTTGTGATGCATATCAACAGTTTGCGCGTACAAGAAAAGTACTCGGGGATTGTCACGGCTCTTACAAATATGGTGATTATGTCTTTCGGTTATGTTTTTCACCATTTTATCGGGCGCATTATGAACAGTTACTGGGCAGGTGAAACCATTGACGGCATTCGTGTTTACCCTGTTGATGCTTACGATAACGGCCTCATGATTATTCCCTTTGCCCTCTTTTTAGCGTTTCTTGGCTTTTATGGAGAAAGAATTCACGCTAAACTAAAAGGAAGAAACCTTTATTAAGGCTTCCTTATTAGAGAGCATTACTTTTTATGCCCTTGATAGGGCTAAATAAACAGGGAATAAAAAATGGTAAGTGCACATGCAAGACCTTTGGCGGCTGTTGACCTCATGAAACTCTACGGTAAAATTCATTTTACTTGGAATTTACGCACGGATCACCTTGTCTGGAACGGCCCCATTAATAAATTATTCGGTTCCGACTGCCCTCTTTCAACAGGAAGTAGTTTTCTAACGCGCCTTACAGCCCCTAGCTTTTGGAAACGCTTTAGTGAAATCGACGATCGAAAAGGGGATGATTACACGACCTCTTATGCGGTTACTCTCCCCAATCAGCTTGCGTGTCATATTACTGAGGTTGCAACAATTATTCGAAATGGAAAAGGTTTGCCGGAACGCCTTGAGGGCAGTATTCAAGTTTGTGATCATGAGCAGCAGCATGACCAAAAGGATTTTAGCGGTTATGACCGATTAACCGGTTTTCCCTCTCGGGAGGTTTTGCTGGAAAACCTAACTTGCCTCGTTGAGCAAACAAAAGGGGAGATTGCCCCCGGCGGTTACCTTGTTTTTTGTATCGACAAATTGTCTCTTATTTATTTTTTATACGGCTTGGAGGCTTTACAAAATTCTCTTTTAGAAGTCGGAATGACTCTTAAAAAATTCACCCGTTTTAATGATACGATCGGCCGCATTAGCGGTTGCTGTTTCGGCAGCACTCTAAAAGACATAGATGTATGGGGTGTTTTTCAAGCCGCTCATCGGCTTGTAGACTCTTGTTCTTCCATAAAAATTAAGACGGATATAGAAACTTTCTCGCCCACTGTTTCCGTTGGCGGGGCTGCTTTTAGGGAAGGCATTCTCCCTATAAAAATTATACGGCAAGCCGAGCAAGGACTATTTGAAATGCAAAATATGAAGGGCACAGGTATTACGATTCAACAGTCCGACGGCGGACAAATTGATGTAACGCGCCCCCAAACAACTAAAGCCGGAAAACGCCGTATTGCCGATGCTAAGAATGAAGCAAAAAAAGCCTCTTCAAAAAAAACAGGCTAAACCGAACATGATATTAAAAAAAATAACACAAATATTTTTATTCTTTTTAATAATAGCCCTAGGAAGTATCGACTGTTCTTATGGGAAAAATGCCCCCCGAGAAACCGACATTTTTATAAAAGAATGTACAAATTATTATCGTATTTTACGGGATAAAGTTTTGTGGATTGACGGTTTTAGAAATAAAAGTCTGCCGTATTTTGCTAATCACACCTACGCTGATATTTTTTTAAAAAAACAAAATAGCGTTATAAACAGTAAAGCCTCTACCTATGAAAGGAAATCCTATGATTATAAAAAATAAGAATAAAAAAAAGATCAATGCTCTTTCAATCGGCCTATTGATAACGGCCTGCCTTCTTTTAACAGGTCATGATCTCAAGGCCAAAACACAAAGCGCTAATATGAAAGTTGTTCCTAAGAACGGCTTAAACGTTGATTGGCCTGTTTTATTAGATAAAGAATATTTCACTTATCGAGGCCGTTCTGCGCGGGGTATGACTTTACGTTCTATCATGCGGTTTGATTGCCATAAATTAACGGAACTTTATGGTCAAAACCCCCTCTCAGCCCTCTATGATTTAGAATTGTTCATTCTTGTGCAGTTTGCGCTTCGCGGTATTGATATTCAAACAATGGGGCAAAAAGATCGTGAAGATTTAGCCCTTTCGGAAATTGCAAAACGCCTACGTCAATTCGGTCGTATAAAAGAAACAACAGGTCTTTTCAAAGAACCTCGAGTTGTCCCGACAATCGCAGGGCTATGCCAAATTTTAGAAGAAGATAAAGAAGATCTTTTGCGACAGAAATACCATATTAGACATCAATGGGATCGCTATAAAGTCGGGCAATCCGAGTAGACGTTTTATATTGAACCTGTGATTGTAAGAACCTTTGACGATTTTTCCTTGAAAATACGACATTACTTAAAACTGCGCCGTTAAATGTGTGTTTACTTTTCTTTGCAGAGGCCTCTATAAAAAAATAAAGTCAGCTCAAGAGAGTCGTGTTTTATCGCATGATTATCTTGCTCATCGAATCAAAAATCTCTCGGGTTTTGTTCTTAAGTTCTTTATCTATAAGGCATAGTCCCCCCACTAATAGACCTAAAAACATTTACAGCGTCACTTTTAATGTTCAGGACCATTGGAAGCGGTGTCGTCGGCGCTTTGGCTGAGACTTTTTTAAAACGCCCCAACGATATTTTATTATTGATTAACGATAAAAAATGATCTATAAAAGGTTTAATTTAACCGGAGACCATTATGACAAACATTAAAAAAATTAGCCGTGCCCTGCAATGGATTTTTGGGCTTTATCTTATTTCATCACCGTTAGCCTCTTTATTTTTTTGGGTTCTTTCGACCTTCGTTCCTTTAAAGCAGACGTTTATGGGAAGCTTGTTTGATCAAGGAATGTTTGAAATAACCGTTAGAGCATTGGGGAAAAGCTATTCTCTTTACGGGCAAGACTTTTCTTGGAATGCGCGTTTTCTAGGGCTTTTAGGGGATTTTGCCCATGACATTTTTAAATGGGTCGCCGCTTTTTATGTGATTTGTCTTATGAAACTTTACGCAACAGGTAATCTGTTTTCACAAAAACACGCTTTCTATTTCAAACGTATCGGGCAAAGCCTATTATTTTACGGAACCCTTGGGCTTGTCGTGGGAGATTCGATCCTTGGTATTGCGGTAACCTTTGACAATCCTGTAGGTCAACGCCTTTTAAGCATTGGCTTTGGCTCTCCTAACGTTGAAATGCTTGTGGTTTCTTTGATGATTATTCTTGTCGGTTGGGTCATGTTAGAAGGGTTTAAACTTCGTGCCGAACAAGAGCTCACCATATAAAGGAGTCTCAAACAATGCCTCTTATTATAAACCTTGATGTGATGCTTGCGAAACGAAAGATGAAGCTGCAGGATTTAGCAAGCCAAGTCGGTATCACGCCACAGAACCTCTCTGTTTTGAAAACAGGCAGGGCCAAGGCCGTTCGTTTTTCGACCTTGGAGGCTTTATGTCGTGCTTTGGAGTGTCAACCGGGAGATATTCTCGCCTATAAAGAAGAATCCCGATAAGTTTTATCGAAGCATCACATTATCGAAGCATCAGTTGTGCGGCGCGTTTAATTTCTTTGGGGTTGTTTTTTACATAGTCAAGGGCAACCCGCTCGAGTTCCGCAATTTCTGTTTCGGATACCCCGTCTAAGGGAATGGGATGATCTAAGGTCGCGTTCAAACGGACGTAATGCGAGCCAAGGGTGTTCCTGAGGCTCGTATCCGTTACTTGGCTAACCCCTTGCATCATAAGTCCCGAGATAGGGCCAGCCCAATCCAATTTGCCCATATCCCTTGAGTCTTCCCGTGTCATAGGGCTATAAAATAAACCCGTTCCAAAGGAGAGCATATCAATATTAAAAATGACATTCTCTCTCTGATCATAGGGGTAAAGCGAGCTAATTTCATCAAGGGCAACATCTCCAGGGTGATTTAAAACAACACCGCCGTCGATAAGAGAGCGATTTGGAAATCCATAATAGGGTTCGAAATAAGTCGGAGCAGCAGAGGTAGCGCGTCCTGCCTCCCAGAGTTTTACCGTTTGGAATTCTTCTTTGCGAGAATTAAAAACATAGGGTCCGGGAATGGCATTTTTTCCCCCTTCTATATCGTAAGAGGTCACTATGACGCCTTTCTCAAGGTCGCCTAAGGTTGTTTCCTCTCCCAGAACCTCTTTGAGTTCTTGAAGAATGCCCGTGTCACTATAGGACTCGTCAAATAAACCTTTAAGCCAACGCCAAGCACTGAAACCCTCTTTTTGGAAAATTTTATCGCCGTTATACTTATAAATATCAATGGCTTCATCAAGGGTCGCCCCATGAGCAAGGGCTAAGGCAATAATGCCCCCCGTTGAGGTGCCGGCCAACCAGTCGGCTTGTTCTACCAAACCTAAGCCGCCCATTTGTTTTTCCACTTCTTTTGCAACATAAAGGCTGAAAAGCCCCCGAATTCCCCCGCCGTCCCACGAGAGAACTTTAAGGGGGGTGCGTTCTTCCTCTTTTTGGAAGAGATCTTGAAAGCTAGCCGAAAGGGTTGTTATTAAAAAGGCGTAAACAAGAATAAAAAAGAAAAAGGGAGTTTTTTTCATGGGGCATCGTCTCCTGAAGGTCATACACTTCTCCAGAAAACCGGTTAGGCGTTAAAAATCCGTGAAGATTTTATTAACAGGTTCTTTATGCGTTTTCATTTTAAAAATGAGGGGTTGTGAAGCGTTTACCTTAGTTCAACCGAACGGTTGTGAGCACGGGTAAGTGGTCGGATGCGATATTGTCCCCAACATGTTGGGATACATAATCGATGGCATCACTCACAAGAAGATGATCAATATGAATGCGAAGGAAATTGGTATCGATATGAGACGGCCAAGGCCCGGTGTGGGTGCGCGGGTATTTCAGATGCGCTTGTTTGATGAGCCTTTTATAAGCCGGCGAGTAAGGCGTTACATTAAAATCTCCTAGGATCATGTGATGCTTTACCTCGGATTTATTCAGGATACGGGCTAGTTCGGTAAATTGTGCATTACGCATAATCAGGTGATCGGGAGAGGCAGGACACATAGCGTGAATCCCTATAAATTGAAGCTCCTTGCCGTTTACGGTCTCTATTGTAACATCCGTGTAATGTGAATAGGTTGTCTCATAAGGGCGAAGCGAGGCTGCCTTGATCGGAAGCTTGCTAAAGAAGGCTCGTTCGAACCGGCTGCCTTCCGGACAAATGCTATAAGGGAATATCACACGTAACCTTTTTAGCTCTGATTTTAGTTCAGGGTTTATTTCTTGTAAAAAGACAATGTCCAACTTCTCATGGTTTAGCTCGATCCAATCCACGATCTTTTTTCCGCCACCGCTGTGGAGATGAGTGTTGTATTGAAAAATCGTGAGTTTCTCGCCCGTTTGTCCTGTCATAAAGGGAGTCGCATTTATATAAGTCTGTGTCATAAGCGCACCTTGTCCAAGCAGGAGTATAAGTCCTGCAAATACAAAAGAACGCTTCTTTAAAAAAGCAAATACAAGAATAAGGGCAATGGTGCTGATAAAGTGGAGTGTTGTGAGGCTAACGGCAAGCTCGGTGAGCCAAGTGTCTGCAATTAGATTGGCTGCTATAAAAATAGTCGCTGAAAAGCAGAGACCGAGGATACAAAATATAGTAAATACTTTTCGAGTTTTGCTCATTACCTTTTATCCGCAATCATTCTTATCCGCATGCACGCCCACCTTGCTATTTTTTAAGACCGTTTGTCAAGAATAATCACGCAGCAGTAAGAGCACTTTGGTGTTGCCGTCAGTGAAGTCTATGACAGATTTATTCACGAGGCAAAAAGGGAACAAACCTCACTTTTAATTTATGAGGCGCTCACCTTTATTAGATTTTATAGAATTGTTTCTGTTTAATATTAAATAATACTTATTGTTTTATTTAAAAACTTGATTTATTTACAAGTATTTGCTACAATTGTAATTAATATATGTCGTTAAATTAATTATAAGTAGGTGTCGTTATGAAGAAATCCCTATTAACAGTTATTCTCGGAACAACATTTTTACTCTCCGGTGCATTTGCAGAAAATCAACTTGCTGTTGTGCCGAATGAAGGAGATAACTTAACGCGTGCTATTGTAAAGTACGAGCCGCCTGAAATTTCTGAAAACAAGCTTGCCCTTGTGCCTTATGATGCAGAGTTTGCAGCAAAGCAATCTTGCAAGGTAAAAGAAAAGGCTGAAAGCTGGGGGAGCTGGGCTTTAAACAAAACGGCAGGGGTGGCAAAGTATGTGGGCGGTCAACTTGTTGAAAGCGGCGCCGAAACAGCAAAATATCTTCTTGCTTGGAACTTAAATTACTATGGTGTCAAGAGCCTTGAAGAGTTAACGGCCTATGGTATTTATGCGGGTACATCTTTAGTTGCGGGCCCTGCTGCAGGAAACGCGGCTTATTATGTAACCAAGGGCGCTTTTACAGTTGGGCATTGGGTTATTCCGGGGTTTGACGGCTTCATTGCCGGGACTTATGCCCCCCTTACAAAGAACTTTGTAGTTGATCCTTTGGTGAATAACGCTCCGGCCATTGCAAATGCGGCCGTATCAGCGGCTTCTGCATGTTCAGGCTATGCAAACAGTGCTTATAACTACTTCTGGGGGTCTTAAAAAAACGCCTTTCTCTAAAACAAGAGAAAGGCGTTTTAAAAAATTATTTTATAAATTAAGTTTTTTTTATTAAGCCTTAGCTAATTTCTTTTCGATAGATGTAACAAGTTTTGCATTATCACCGGTGTTATACCAACCCTTGATCATCTCAAGATAAGCGAAAATATCTTTTTTCGCTTGCCCCATTTCTTCAGAGGAAAGATCCCCTTTAAGAAGACTTGAAATCTGAGGCTTAAGTTTCCCGAGAGCGCTTTCTATTTGATCCACATAACCCCCGCCAATATTAACACCGGCTTGGGTTTTTTCAGCAGCTTCATCAACAATAGCAAAAAGGTTAGTAAGGGGACCTTTTACTTTTTCAGGAATCAGCTCAAAATAACCGCTTTCTTGAATACCTCCTGAAAGCGCCAGGACACGTCCGGCCAAGCTATCCAAATGTTCCAGCGCACTTTGTGTACCTGAAATAATCTCATCGAATTCAACTTTCCCATCCCCATTGGTATCAAAAATACCCTTCACTTTTCCCCATAATTCTTTAACAGCGTGGGTAAAATCATCAAAGTCGATATCTCCGTCTTTGTCTCTATCAAAGAAGTCACGAACTTTTTCTCCAATACTTACTTTCCCGTCATGATTTGTATCCCGAGGATCAAATTTTTCCTCAACAAGAAGAGGTTCTACGGTAATTGATGAAGATGTAGGAGCGCCCGTTTCATCTTCCGTTGATAAAGCCGATGCAAAGACAGAACTTGCACTAAAGAGCAGAGCAAAAGATAGGGGGAATAAAGTTGTGGATTTTTTCATGGATATCGTCTCCTTTTTGATAATGCTTTAGTTTCTACAATAAAAACCACTAAGCCCCTTGAGTTTTCGCCCCATTAAGTAAAAGAATGGTTAATATTTTGTTTTATTTTTATTAACAATGGCAAAAAAAGATCTATGTGTTTGAAATGAAAAAAATATATAATTCCTTGATAAACATTGATTTTATTTAAAATTTTTATAAAATCATCACTACTTAACAAAATATTAATTTTTAGCATGCTAGTTTTATAAAAAATTGTAAAAAAGGGAGCAGAAATGCACACAAAAAAAGAGATTACCAAACAACGACGAACGGGGCTTGTGGGCTCGGCTTCAGGATGGGGGGCACAAATACGAGAAACAGCCAAAGGCCCCTTAACCATGCAAGAACGTAATCTCACAAACACACTCAATAGTCATCATATCTCAAGTTATTGGACAACGATTTTGCATCCGAATACAACGGCTGATGAGCTTGATATTCCTCCCGGTGAGCAAACCCTTCCTTTGATTATTCCTCACCTTGAGAAACTCTCCGAGGCGATTCAAAACGTCATGAGAGACAAAGAGTTTCCTTGTGCCATCGGTGGTGACCACGTTATGGGTGTCGGCACCTTTTCCGGTGCTATAAAACACCTTGATGCCCAAGAGAATTTCGGCCTCATCTGGGTGGATGCTCATATGGACTCACACACGCCTGAAACATCACCTTCCAATGCCTATCACGGTATGCCCGTTGCTTCACTTTTAGGATATGGCGAACCTCAACTGGCTAATTTAACTCAAGAAGGGGCAAAAATTCGCCCCCAAGATCTTGTTCTTATCGGTATACGAAGTTTTGAACCGGAAGAAGAGGAGCTCTTGCAGCGCCTTAATGTAAAAATATTTTATTCTGATGACGTCTTAGCGCGTGGTTTTGAAACCGTTATTCAAGAAGCTATTGCCCACGTAAGCCGGCACACAAAGGCCTTTGGGGTCAGCATTGACCTTGATGCTTTTGATCCAAAACAGGCTCCCGGTGTGGGAAGTCCTGAAGCCGACGGACTTATCCCTGAAAAAACCCTCCCTTATTTGCATTACGTGCGTAATCACCCTCGTTTTGCCGCTCTTGAAATCACAGAGTTTAACCCAGAAAGAGATGAGGAGAATTTGACGGCAACTTTGATTGAGGATATTCTTAAGGAAATCCTACCCCGTTAATAAAAAAAAAGGATCTTTATTCTATGACAGCTTTAGCCCCTTCAAGGACAGCCTCACAAGACTACATGACCTTTGAATCTCAAGTTTGTGCTCCGAACTATCTTCCCATCCCTGTGGTGCTTGAGCGAGGAGAGGGCGTATGGCTTTATGATAAAGAAGGGCGTAAATACCTTGATATGATGTCGGCCTATTCGGCCGTCAGCCACGGTCATTGCCACCCTGAATTGGTCAAAGAGCTCCGAGACCAGGCCCAAACCTTGTGCATTACCTCTCGGGCGTTTTATAGTTCTGCGCTTGCTCCGTTTTTACAAAAAATTTGTGATATGAGCGGCCTTGAGATGGTTTTGCCTATGAACACGGGGGCTGAGGCCGTTGAAACAGCCGTTAAAGCCGCACGACGGTGGGGATACGAAATAAAAGGCATCCCTGACAATCAGGCTGAAATCATTGTCGCTCATAATAACTTTCACGGACGCACAACGACCGTTATCAGTTTTTCTTCCGAAGAGGCATACAAACACCATTTTGGTCCTTTGACCACAGGGTTTAAGGAAGTTCCTTTTGGGGATATCGATGCCCTTGAAAAAGCCATTACAGCTAGGACTTGCGCTTTTTTAGTGGAGCCCATGCAAGGGGAAGCCGGCATTTTAATTCCTCCCGTAGGCTGGCTCAAAAAAGTGCGAGAGCTCTGCGACAGGCACAATGTGTTATTAATTTTAGATGAGGTTCAAACAGGCCTCGGGCGCACGGGGAAATTGTTTGCCTTTCAACATGAAGGTATTCTCCCCGACGGGTTGATCCTCGGCAAAGCCCTTGGCGGCGGTATTCTGCCCGTTTCTGCTTTTGTCTCTACAAGGGAAATTTTGAATCTCTTTAAACCGGGATCACACGGATCAACCTTTGCAGGCAATCCTTTGTCAGCCAAAGTAGGCCTTAAAGCCCTCGAAATCTTAGAAAGGGATAACTATGTTCAACGCTCGGCAGAGCTTGGGAATTATCTTCAAAATGAGCTTAAGAAACTCCAAAGCCCTCTAATTACAACGGTGCGGGGATCAGGGCTATGGGTTGCCGTGGAAATTGATCCTCAAAAAGCTCCGGCACGTTTGGTCTGTGAAGCCCTTATGGCGCACGGTGTCCTCTCTAAAGAAACCCATGACACTGTTGTCCGTCTTGCGCCGCCCTTGATCATTGAAAAGAAACAACTTGACTTTGCCGTTCAAGCTCTAAAAGAGGCTCTCCAAGACGTTGAATCCCAAATATAAAGAGCTCTTTTAGATCTTCGGCGGAATCGCCTTTAGTTTATAAAGAGCCTTCAGGCTCAAGAATTTCTTGAATCCTACGGCAGGCTGTGGCAGTCCCTTCCCCTTGGGTCCAATCTCGCATCATTTCTTGCCACTCCAATGCCCCTTTAGGAATAACAAAATCGTCTATGACCTCCGGTGTTTCCCAATCATGGGGATAGAAAGTCGGACGGAGACAATAATATTGTTTTTCATCATGTTTAGCAAACATAACGGGTCGTAGCTGATGGGGCATATATGCAACACGGGCGCACGGAAGGTCTGTTGTTTCCTCCCCATATAAAATCGCAAAATGCTGTGTCTGATTTCTTAGACCCGGGTACAACTCTTCAACAAAGTTTTTTATAGAAATAAGCGTTTGACCTGATTCTGAAACATCTAAAAAGATTAGTTCGACATTACTTTCTTCTAACTCATCAAATCCCAGGTTATCAAGGTATTTTTTATATCCGGCTTTTTGAGACGTTGTCGGCTCTAAGGTACGTAAACCGGATGCCAGAATATGCTTAAACTCTATACCTGTCTTTAAAGTTGAATCTAACGCTTTATGGAGCTCAACAAGCCAAGAAACCGAACGTCCGACGGGAACAACCACCGGAGTACGCCCTCTCAACAAAGGCGTCTCTTTAACAGATAAATAAATTTGCCCCAATAGGTGAGTCATTGCCTCTAAATGAACATCTTCAAGCAAGATCTTTGGCACAGGTTTAAGGGTTGCCATTTTTTCTTCTCGATCTCTCGGTGTTTCCGAACTCATAGCCAACATAACCTGATCTGTTACCTTTTTTTCTTGTTCTTTTCGTAAGCTTAAAACAACAGGACTCTCTTCAAAACTTATTTCTTGCATTTTTTTCAGCATATCCGGACCTAACTTTATTCCCATATTTTCAAAGGTATGCGATACCATCTCAGGAATTCCGGCCAAGAAAGGTTTCATCATTTCTTCAAGGTCATCAAAGCGACTCCCGACTGCCGAGCTCACAATAGGCGCTAAGGTCTCCGGTTTTAACATGCAGGCCTCTTCAAGTTTTACTCTTTTTCTTTGTTTTATTTTCTTTCTTTTTAAAAGTTTTTGAGCATTATTAGAGGCTGCCTTTTGGACCTTAGGTTGATCTGCCGTATTTGCAAGAAGCGTATAAAGATAATAGGCCTCATGATAAAAATGTCTTTTCTCTTCATTCTGAGAAGCCAGATCAGCCAAAAAAACCATAGTATTTGCTCTGTTAAGAGCGGCTCTTTGATCAAGACTCTCTTCCGGAGATACAATATCTTTCAAAAAAATCATCAATGTCATGTGCGTTGCAATGTCTGTGCTCTTAACTCGGCTATCTGCCGTACCATCACGCACGTTAAGAAGACGAGCATATAAAACCTGTTGGGGAGAGCTTTCGTCTTTCAACGAGTCCTCCAAAAGAACCATCTTTGCCGCCTCAATTCTCCCTATACCCATAATAGAAAGAGGATTTTCACCCTCTCTCTTTGCTTTTATTGACTCGAGTCTTTTTTAGTCACCGCTTTTTAATCTTGAAAGCTCTTCTTCAAGGGCTTGAATTTTTGCAAGCCTTTCCTCTTCCGGTGTCAGAACAATGATGTCGCCCTCATGGTCGACAGAACTTTGATCCACAAGGTATGTAATACCGTTTGATATAATTGAATCCCCCTCACTTACCTTTTGGGAGACGGAAAAAATACCCGGCACGTCATTGCGAGCCCATTTAACAACAACATTTTCACCGGCAAGTTGAAAAACAAGGTTGGTTCTTGAAATCATCAACTCTGTCATTTCTGAAATTACCGAACCACAAAAGCCACCTATATTACTTTCTGTTGAATATGAACCGCCAAAAATATCGGCAACCTCTTCAAAAAAATCATTACTTTTCCCGCCAACCTTGCAAAGTTTAGGTTTTGCAAAGGGCTTTCCTGACCGAACAAGAACTCTCATTTTTTCCATAGACGTAGTTAAGTTAGAAGATGATTGATGATTCCCGTCGGTAAAAGCAACAAGCACTTTCCTTTCATTTTCTTTTGTTAAAAGAGAGTCTTCAATTAAGGTTAAATCCGTTCCGCCGCGCACCTTAATAGGGTCTAAAATAGGCAAAACCGTATCGCGCCCTATGTCAAAGGTCGCAACATCATCTATTTGATCATCAAAGGCTTTAAGGTGAACCGTCACAAACACACCAACAGGTAAAGTCTCTTGTAGAGCCCTTAAAAATTCAGGAATTTCGCGGTTAACCGTTCTAATGGAGTTTCCACACATGCTGTAGCTTTTATCAACTAAGATTTCGAGAATTGCGGTTGTATAAGACGGTTTATCCCCAAGAGAAATAGTTTTCACACTATAGTTTCCTTTCTCTTCCGGCACCAGAGCAACAGCGCCACAAACTGCGGCAAGAAGGTGTTTTAAAACGCTTTGTGATGAAAACAAAATACTAAAGTCTTCAGAGTCATCGACTTTCGAAAGGGTGTTTATGGGCTCTAAGTATAAGAATTCTGAAAGCAAAGCGTAATGGATGACCGTTTTTGTGTCATCGCCCTCTAAAAAGCCACGGACATTTTGACACGCCCAATGGAAAAATTGAGATTTATCTTGTAAGGCTTCTATATAGCGCAATACGGTCCGAAAAAATGTTGAACATATCAAACTCTTTAAGATTTATGCCGTTTGCTTGGATAAAATTTTCTCAAGAGTTTATAGGCTCATCACTCGCATGCGTATAGCCGACGCGCCGATCAACGGGTAAAAATTGAGCTCTTAAAAAGTCAAAATCTCCTAACTGAACAAGAGCCTCGTTAACATTTTTTTCTGTTCCGATGAGACGAACGGTCTCTTGTTCCGAATCAATTGCTACAGAAACCTTTCCCTCAAACAGGGAAATTAATGTGTCTTCCAATCGGTTGCTGTCTTCCTCAACAGACTTTGAGGCAAACGACGGGGAAATAAAGAAAGCCGTACATAATAAATATCGAACAATTTTAAACATAACTATACCTTTTTAAATTTAGTAAAAATGCCATAAAAAAGGATCTCATAAGAGACCCTTCGCCTATTTTTTTGCCACATCTAAATAAAAAAGACAATCATTTAAAGTTTTATATAGTTAAGCGCCCGTCCGGATGCGTTCGACCAGCTCTTTCACCGTCGGAATATAACCGTCCGCATAAAAAGGATCCGTTGCAAAACGGTACGCTTGGTGCCCTGCAAACATTAAGTTATGATCAAGGGAACCGCCATGGGAAATATCCTGCAAACTTTTTTGAATACAAAACGAACGCGGGTCGGCCTTACGGCCAGTTGTGCCCGAGGCAACTTGTGACCAATTGCTAAAACCGCACGAACTCAAACATCCCATACAATCAACTTGGTCTTGATGAATTTGCTTAGCTTGTTCGGGCGTTACAAACACAAGAGTGCCGTCGGGCGTTCGCATAGGCTCGGAAAAACCAACTGCTTCCCAATCGGAAACTTTTGCACGATCCGCTTTGGTCATGTAAATAGAACGCTGTCTGGCGCCAATGAGATATTCCGTATCCAGATCATCTGTTAGCTTTGTACTACAGGCTACTTGACGTTCGGATCGATCAACAAGGTCTTGTAAGAAAGGATTTAGAACGGCAGATGAATAAAAGCCCGTCGGACTAAATTTATTAAGGAGAATGTCTCCTTCTTTCAAACTTAAAAGACGCTTTTTCCACTCAAGGGAAATCGGGCTTTCTTGGGTAACAAGAGGCCTTGTGCCGAATTGAAAGGCAATAGAGCCAAGTTCCGGGTTATCGATCCAGTCTTGCCATTCGCTCAAGCACCATACACCGCCGGCCATGATAATGGGAACCATGCCCAAGCCCAAGTCACGCATGAGAGACCGTAATTGGCGCACACGCTCGTAGGGGCTCTGGGGTTGTTGAGGGTTTTCACTATTACTCAGGCCATTATGACCGCCGGCCAACCAAGGATCTTCATAAACAACGCCGCCAAGCCAGTCGGGTACTTTATGGTAAGAACGTTTCCAAAGAGCCCTAAAGGCACGAGCAGAGGAAACAATAGGTAGGTAATGACTTTTGTATTTAGCGCAGATTTCGCCAACTTTATAGGGCATACCGGCCCCACAGGTAACACCTTCAACGAGATCTTGTACTTTTTCCATAATGCCATGAAGAATTTTTTCACAAGCCCCCATTTCCCAGAGCACATTCATATGAATGCGACCTTTGCCCTTTGCAATTTCATAGGCAATCTTTGCTTGTTCTATACCGCCTTTAATAGCCATTTTGATAAGTTCGTCATGACGCTCACGCCGTGTTTTTCCATAATACACAACGGGCAAAGACTCACCGTTTTCGTCATAGGAGTCGGCATTAACGGCAGAAAATGTGCCGATACCGCCGGCTGCAGCCCAAGCTCCGGTGGTTTGTCCCGTTGAAATGGCTACACCCTTACCGCCTTCGATTAAAGGAAGGTATTCTTTTGCGCCGATTAGAATAGAGTTCAAAGGTTTCATTATCTTATGCTTCGTCCTGTGTCATATCATTAAAAAAAGACAAGGAATATTATTTAATATAATATTCCCTGCTGATCGTAAATGGTCTTATATATAATATAGAGTCATTCTATTTTAGAGTGAAGCAATTAAAATAAGAAAAATTACCAAAGCCTACCTCGGCAGGTAAGGATAACCCCTTATTTTGACGGTTTCACTCTAAAAGAGACCCCAAAATTTAAGCTTTCTTTTCAGCTTTAACTTCCTCACCCGTCTCTTGATCCAAAGATTTCATGTTTAAACGCACTTTGCCCCTTGCATCAACTTCTAAGATCTTAACCCAAACGCTGTCACCTTCTTTCACAACATCGGCAACTTGTTCAACCCGCTCATTTTTAAGCTGGCTAATATGGACAAGACCTGTTTTATCACCCATAAAGCTTACAATAGCCCCAAAGTCCATCAATTTAATAACGACTCCTTGGTGTTTCTCGCCAACTTCCGGATCAAGACAAACACTGTTAATCATTGAAATAGCTTTATCAATGGCTTCGGCTGAATTTCCGGCCACTTCAACTTCGCCTTCTTCAGAGATATCGATTTTAACATCGGCATCTTCACAAATTTGACGAATCATTTTGCCGCCGGGACCGATCAAATCACGAATTTTTTCCTTTTTGATCTGCATTTTATGCATCTTAGGCGCATTGTCGCTCACTTCTGTACGGGCATCGGTCAAAGCATGTGCCATCTCACCAAGAATATGAATACGAGCATCAAGAGCTTGTTTTAGAGCTTGTTTCATGATGTCTCGGGTAATACTGGTTACCTTAATATCCATTTGAAGAGAGGTAATACCGTCCTTTGTTCCCGCAACTTTAAAATCCATATCTCCAAGATGGTCTTCATCGCCAAGAATATCACTTAGAACAATAAAATCGTCATCTTCTTTAATAAGTCCCATCGCAATACCTGCAACAGGCTTGTGCATGGTCACACCGGCATCCATCAAAGAAAGAGACGTACCGCAAACCGTTGCCATGGAAGACGACCCGTTTGATTCTGTAATTTCAGAAACCACACGCAAAGTATAAGGAAATTCTTCTTTGGTTGGAATTACAGGATTAAGAGCACGCCAAGCAAGCTTACCGTGACCGATTTCACGACGTCCCGGAGGGCCAAAGCGCTTTGCTTCACCGACGGAATAGGGAGGGAAGTTGTAATGAAGCATAAAGCGCTCACGGTATTCCCCGTCAATACTATCAATGATTTGCTCGTCGGAAGATGTACCGAGTGTTGTGATCACAAGAGCTTGTGTTTCACCTCGTGTAAACAAGGCACTACCGTGGACTTGTGGAACAACGTTCACTTCACATTTAATTTCACGAACGGTTTCGAGATCACGACCGTCGATACGCGTTTTTGTCTTAATCATATCGCCGCGAACAACTTTTTTCTCAAGTTTTTTAAATTGAGCTAAAATACGCGCTTCGGTGAAAATGCCGCTATCGGCGTTAACAAAAGCTTCAAGAACGGAAGAACGAAGATCATTAAGTTGCCCGACACGTTCTTGCTTGTCACGAAATTGATAAGCCGTGCGCATAGATTTTTCAGCGTTCTTTTGAACGGCTGCAAAAACGTCTTTATCTTCTTTTGAAGTGTCTTCAAGCACCCATGCTTTTTTACCGGCATCTGCTTTTAATTTGTTAATTGCCTCAATGACAGGTTGGAAACCTTCATGGGCAAACATAACAGCATCAAGCATAAGGTCTTCCGAAAGCTCGGAGGCTTCCGATTCAACCATCAAAACGCCTTCTGCCGTTCCCGCCACAACAAGATCAAGATTTGACTCTTTTCCTTGAGCAATAGTCGGATTCAAAATGAAAGAACCTTCAGAATCCATAGCAATTTTGGCTGCCGCGACAGGCCCTGCAAAAGGAACACCCGCAATAGAAAGAGCGGCGGACGCACCAATTAACGCAACGATATCGGGGTCATTTTCCATATCATGGCTCAACAAATTACAAATAATTTGTGTTTCATTACGGAAATTATCGGGAAATAAAGGACGAATCGGACGATCAATCAAACGAGAAATCAAAATTTCACGCTCTGTCGGCCGTCCTTCACGCTTGAAAAAACCACCGGGAATACGCCCTGCGGCATAATACTTTTCAACATGGTGAACCGCTAAAGGAAAAAAATCCAAATTCGGGTCGGCTTTTTTAGCACTGACAGTTGTACAAAGTACGGATGTCTTTCCATAGGTAACAATAACCGCACCATCGCTTTGGCGTGCAACTTTTCCTGTTTCCAAGGTGAGCGTACGACCGCCCCACTCAATTTCTTGCTTATGAGCTTTGAACATATATCTCAAAGTCCTTTCTTATCTATTTTAGGTTTCTTAATTTTCTTCCGGTAACATCTCAGATCGCGCATTATGTACAAGGCACAGCCTATTTTACTTATACCTTGTACAGAAAAAAATTAAGAATACCGTTTATTACACACCAATGAAATGACTCCAGTGGGATGGCGAAATGCGCGGGTTATATTAGCGACGTAATCCAAGGCTTTTAATAAGAACTTGATAACGATTTTCGTCTTTACGCTTTAGGTAATCCAATAATTTACGACGTTTGTTCACTTTCATAAGCAAACCGCGACGTGAGTGAACATCTTTTTTATGCTCTTTCATGTGCTCCGTTAGGTTCAAAATATGCTCCGTTAGCACGGCAACTTGAACTTCGGGAGACCCCGTATCGCCTTCTTTTGTTGCATATTCTTTAATAAGGACATTTTTGCGTTCAGGTAACATCGACATCGTTTTTCCTTTCGATTATTTAATATTAAAAACACGTTTAGGGCGCAAAGACCGTCCGTCAACGTCAACAATTGCAACAGCTTTATCCTGACCGTTAATGCACAAAGCGCAAATCTGATCCGTAGGAATTAAGTCACGTTGCGGATACACCACAGCCTGACCATAACGAAGCTTTTGCTCCTGATCAGGCGTAACCAAAACAGCCGGGATGTCGGCCAGAACTGCCTGGACGGGTCGTATTATGTCACCCAATATACCGCTTTTTTCTAAAGCTGCAAGTTTTTCTAACGACACGGCATTTTCTAAGGACATTGCTCCCACCCGTGAGCGTTTAATAGAAGAGGCGTATCCGTAACAACCGAGAGCCTGCCCTATATCTCGGGCAAGGGAGCGAACATATGTTCCCTTAGAACAAAAAACCTTAAAAAGGGTTTTATCAACTGTATGAGAAAGGATCTCTAAAGAAAAAACCTTAATAGATGAGGGCTTAAGCGTTACCGCCTTTCCCTCTCTCATTAAATCACAAGCTCTTTTTCCCTTAATTTTCTTAGCAGAATATAACGGCGGTAACTGATTAAGAACACCGATAAAATTTGGTAAAATAACCTCAATGCCTTTTTGAGTCGGTCGGCCGGAGGAACGATGCAAAACATCGCCTTCAAGATCATCTGTTTCCCGCTGTTCCCCCCAACAAACCTCAAAGATATATTCTTTTTTTTCATCCATAAGGTAATCAACAGTTTTTGTCGCCTCTCCAACGGCAATGGGCAAAACGCCCTCCGCTAGGGGATCAAGAGTTCCGCCATGGCCGATTTTTGTTTTACGAGGAAATAAGGAACGCACTTGCTTAACCATATCAAATGACGTAGGACCAACGGGTTTGTATAAAGCTAACCATCCGTCGTATGATATGAATTTTGAAACAGAATTACTCAACAATAATTAGTCCGCTGTTAAAGAAGGGGAAATCATTTTTTCCTCAATATCTTGAGCAACATGATTTGATACTAACAGAGAATTAATTTTATTGGCTTCGTAAAAAGATTCATCTTCAACAAAATGAATCCGCGGAAGAAACTTCATCGTCAATTCCTTAGAGAGCACTTTGCGAATTTGATATTCATTTTCATTAAGAACCTTAGTAGCCTCAGCCATATTTTCACCCATAATAGACGTGACGTAAGCCCGACCGTGGCGCAAATCAGGACTCATGCGAACTTCACCAATACAGACATGTGCTTTAGCCAAGACAGGACTATGAAAATCAGAGCGCGTTAAAAGCTCGCTAATAATATGGCGAATTTGTTCCCCAACCTTAAGTTGGCGTTGGCTGGGGCTCGTTGATGTCTTTGAAAACAGTGTCATATTCTAAATACTCTAAATTTACTCTATAGTTCTTGCAATTTCTTGAACTTCAAAGCACTCTATCACATCTTTAGGTCGAATATCATTATAATTCTCAAAGGCCATACCGCATTCATAACCTTCTTTAGCCTCTTTGACTTCATCTTTAAAACGCTTGAGGGTTTTGAGAGAGCCTTCATGAATGACAATGTTATCACGGAGCAAACGAACTTTAGCGCCACGTTTTACAAGACCGCCGGTTACATAACAACCGGCAACCTTACCGACCTTCGTAATATTAAAGACTTCACGGATTTCAGCATACCCGAGGAAGTTTTCTCGTTTCTCAGGTGTCAAAAGGCCGCTGACAATCTTTTTGATATCATCAATTACATCATAAATAATTGAATAATAACGAATTTCGATATTTTCTTTTGTCGCAAGCTGACGAGCTTGAGGGTTTGAGCGTACATTAAAACCAATCACAAAAGCATTGGTCGTTTGCGCTAATGTAATATCACTTTCGTTAATACCGCCGACACCTGTGTGCAAAACACGAATTTCCACTTCATCACTTGGAATTTTATCAAAACTCCCCATGATTGCCTCAACGGATCCTTGTACGTCAGACTTAATAATCACAGAAAGCGTTTTTTTCTCCGTATCGGAGGAACCTTGCATCAACAAGTCCATAGAGGCCTTACGCATTTTAACGGCTTTACGATCTTTTTCTTTCTGGGCACGATAGTCGGCAACATCACGAGCCCGAGATTCGTCCTCAACGACGATAAAAGAGTCTCCCGGAATAGGTGCTCCGGAAAAACCAAGGACTTCGACGGGCATAGACGGCAGGGCCTTTTTTATTTGCTTCCCTTTATCATCAATAAGAGCTCTGACCTTACCCCATTCGGATCCTGCAACGAAGATATCACCGATTCTAAGAGTTCCCCGTTGGACCAAAACCGTTGCAACAGCGCCACGACCTTTTTCAATACGAGACTCAACAACAGAGCCAATGGCATCACGATTCTGATTGGCACCAAGTTCTAAAATTTCAGCTTGCAACAAAATAGCTTCTTCAAGTTTATCAATATTCAAACCTTGTTTAGCAGAAACCTCGACGGTTTGGATATCACCGCCCATTTCTTCGGTTACAAGCTCATAGGTCAATAATTCGCTACGCACCCGATTAGGGTCGGCACCCGGTTTGTCCATCTTATTAATGGCAATGATAATTGGAACGCCTGCGGCCTTAGCATGATTAATGGCTTCGACGGTTTGCTCTTTAATACCGTCATCGGCTGCGACAACAAGCACAACAATATCCGTTACATTCGCTCCCCGAGCCCGCATTTCGGAAAAGGCCGCGTGGCCGGGCGTGTCAATGAAGGTAATTTTTTTGTTAGAAGCTAATTGAACCTGATATGCACCGATATGTTGCGTAATACCGCCGGATTCTCCTGTCACAACGTCGGTTTTGCGGATAGCATCCAATAAAGAGGTTTTACCATGATCCACATGCCCCATAACAGTTACCACAGGCGCCCGTGGCTCTTGCAGTTCTTTGGAATCATTTTGAGGCAACAAACCTTCTTCAACATCCGCATCGGAAACGCGAATAATCCGATGGCCGAACTCCGTCACAATTAATTCGGCCGTATCGGCATCAATATTTTGGTTAAGGGTGGCCATAACACCAAAGCCCATTAATTTCTTAATGATTTCACCTGCTCTAATAGCCATTCGATTAGAAAGTTCTTGAACGGTAATAACTTCCGGCACCACAATATCGCGAACTTGTGCTTTGCCGTCCTGAGCTCCGCTTTGTTGGGCTAGCTTTTTCTCTTTTGCCCGACGTCTTGCCGCATCACTTCTGTGGCGACCGTCATCTTCTCCTGTGGCCAGAGCATCTTGTACAGAATAAACAACAGGCTTGTGCTTATTCTTTTTACCGAGTGAAAGGGTTTTACGAGATTTTTTATCACTCTCGGAATCCTCTTCTTCCTTTTTCAAAGAAGATTTCATACGACCGCCGGCAAGAGGGCCGACTTCAAGAGAGGGGGAAATAGTGTGGGGAGCATCTGCGTTTACAGATGCCCGACTTTGAGAGGCCTTCTGTGCAGCCTCTTGCTCGACACGCTTTCCTTCTTCAAGACGCTTTGCTTCTGCCGCCTCTTTTTCAGCAAGCTCTTTCGCTGCAAGCGTTTCAGCTTCATCTTGTTCGCTTTGTTTCTGACGCTCGGTTAAATCCTGCAGGCGTTTTTCATCTACCTGATTAAGAATGCGTTGCTCTTCAGCCTTTTTTTCATCACCGGCTTGGGCCATTTCCAAAATACGCTTACGTTTTGCAAGCTCGGCTTCACTTAGAGCCGCGCCGGAAGCAGCAGCGGGATCTTTTCCGATAACCCGTTTTTTCTTAACTTCAAAAGTCACAGCTTTGCTGCGTCCATGGGAGAAACTCTGGCGAATTTTTCCGGCATTAACGGTCTTTGTCAGCTCTAATTTCTTAGAGGACAGACTAAGGGTCTTTTTTTGATCTGTCTTGTTATCTTGATCCGCCATTTTCTCTCTACGCTTTCCGTTACATTTTATTCACCATACATACCGCACAATAGGTGCGAATGCAAACCTTACACACTTACCTGCCACAGGATTAAGCTTTATCAGAAGAAGAGAGTTCTGCCGCTGCAGCTTCTTTTGTCTTGGCCGCAGCCTTTGTCGCATCTTCTTCTGCAAACCAATGCTCACGTGCCTTCATAATTAAAGCATTTGCATCACGCACAGATAAATTGTCAATTAAATCAACAAGCTCATCCCCCGAAAGGTCGGCAAAATCATCAAGGGTTTTAATACCCTTTTCAGCCAACGTCACAAGGCGCTCTTTAGACAAAGCGTCAAAGCCGGCCAAATCAGCGGCTACACCCAAGTCTTTCAATCGGTGCGCATGCTTTTCTTCAAGCGTTTTTACATAAGCTTGGGCTCGGCTTTGCAACTCTTGGGCAAGTTCCTCTTCAAAACCTTCAATACTTGTCAAATCATCCAAAGGCACCATAGCAATTTCTTCAATATGCTTAAAACCTTCGCTGATCAAAAGGTGGGCAATAACGTCATCTATATCCATTGCTTCAATAAAGACCGCTGAAATTTCTTTCACTTCTGTCGCACGACGCTCGGACTCTTGCGTCTCGGAACTAACGTCAAGGTTCCAGCCGGTCAAAATACTGGCAAGACGTACATTTTGACCACGCCGCCCAATGGCAAGACTCAACTGATCATCGGGAACGATCACATCAACCTTACCTGCTTCTTCATCCAAAATGACTTTGGAAACTTCTGCCGGCACCATGGCATTCACAATAAAAACAGCCGGATTGTCAGACCAAGGAATAATATCAACTTTTTCTCCTTGAAGCTCGGTTACAATGTTTTGCACACGACTTCCCCGCATACCGACACAGGCTCCAACGGGATCAATGCTTTTATCTCCCACATAGACGGAAAACTTTGCTCGACTCCCGGGATCACGGGCAACGGCTTTTATTTCAATTTGACCGTCGTAAATTTCAGGCACTTCTTGGGTAAAAAGTTTAGCCAAAAATTGCGGATGAGTCCTTGATAAAAACACTTGCGATCCACGAGGCTCCGGACGCACATCTTCAATGTAAGCCCTAATACGATCTCCCACACGCACAGCTTCCCTCGGGATAAGCTTATCACGCATGATGATCCCTTCGGCTTGGCCTAATTCAACCATCACATTTCCGAATTCAACACGCTTAACAACGACGTTGACAATATCACCAACCCGATTTTTGTATTCTTCATACTGTCGAGAACGCTCTGCCTCTCTTACTTGTTGAAAAATAACCTGTTTTGCCGTTTGGGCAGCTACGCGGCCAAAATCAAACGGCGGCAAATCATCCACAATAAATTCACCAAGTTTAATATCCGGGTTAAGGCGTCGCGCCTCCTCCAAAGTCAATTGAGCACTCTCATTTTCAACATCTTCAACGACTTCACGGTAAGCATGCATAACAATTTCGCCGGTCTCTCGGTTAATCGTTGTGCGAACATCTCGATCATGACCGTATTTTGCTCGGCTTGCTTTTTGAATAGCAACCTCCATTGCAGAAATAATAACCTCACGATCAATCCCTTTTTCACGGGCTACGGCATCCGCAACACCTAAAATCTCCGTCTTCATACTTGCTACCATTTTTTGTCTCCTAAATTTTAAAATCAGGGTTTAATTTTGCCCGTTGAATTTGATCATAAAAAATCTCAACAGACGTACTACCGTCAGGTGTTATGTCGTGTTCACCAAGAGCTACAAGTATTTTCTCATCATCCGCTGCTTGGAGAATTCCCGCAAAGCGCTTACGCTCTTCAACAAATTCGTGTGTTTTTATTTTTACTTTTTCGCCCACAAAGCGCTTAAAATCTTTTTTCTTCACCAACGGGCGCTCAATTCCCGGGGAAGATACTTCAAGAATATAAGACGATTTAATGGGATCTTCAACATCCATAAGTGCTGAAATCTCTCGATTTGCTTTGACACAATCGGCAACTGTAACCGGCTCGTGATCAAGGCGCTCAACGGATATATCCAATTTCAATCGTCCGGATCCAATAATAAGAACCTCAACAACGGTATATCCTAAATCATTCAAAGCAGGCTCTATAAGCGCTTCAAGACGTGATGCCAAATCCATTTTTCACTCCAATTTATACCGACTCCGTTTTCTCCGACTCTAATGTGCTCTCCACATTAAGGACAAAGCAGGTACAAGGTATTAAAAAAGGTGGGTCTTTAAGGACCCACCTGCATAATTTTATTTAATATCTTTGCAGACTTAGCTTAATTATATATATTTTAAGGTAGGATGCAAGTTTTTTTATAAGGAATACGAATGGGTCTTTACAATAACCTCATACAAACAAAGATTTTTTCCTCAATAGCAGGAACCTTTACGGGGGAAGACGCCCTCGGCAATAAATACTATGAGGAAAAACTTTTGCTTGGGAAGCCCCAAAGAGCTCAAAAACGCTGGGTTATTTATAAATCAGGCCAAGTCGAAGCTTCAACAGTACCGGCAAAATGGTTTGCTTGGTTACATTATACAAGCGAGCGTCCCTTATGCGGCGAGCCTCACTGTTGGGAAAAACCTCATATGCCTAATAAAACAGGCAGCAATGAAGCTTATCACCCGAAAACAAGCCTCCTAAATGCAAAAACAGCGGATGAAGATCCGGCAACTGTTTATGAATCTTGGACCCCAACGCAGGAAATCTCCCATGAAAAATAATATCGTTGAAACGTTAATGGGTGCTGTCGTTCTTCTTGTCGCCGGATTCTTTTTTGTTTTCGCCTATCAAAATAGCGGATCTCAGGTCATAGACTCTGTTGAATATTCAGCAGCTTTTGACCGTGTTGACGGCGTTATTGTAGGTTCTGATGTCCGTATGAGCGGTGTTAAAGTGGGTACAATTTCAGCCCTTACCATTGACCCGCAAACCTACCTTGCCAAAGTTTCTTTTACCGTTGATAAAAACATTAAATTACCAAAGGATAGCTCTGCTGAAGTTGTTAGCGACGGCTTGCTCGGAGGAAAATATCTTGCTATTGTGCCGGGGGGGGACGAAGCCTTTTTAGCAGCGGGTAATACGATCATTCATACCCAGTCTTCTGTGAATCTTGAAGCACTCATCGGACAGCTTATTTTTAGTCAAAAACCTAAAAATAATCCGGAAAATAACGACGCGAACTAAAAAGAGAACTGTCTCTTAGACCTCATTACGAAAGAAGTATCACGTGATTTTTAAGAAAATGATTCACTATTTAATTTTGAGCATCCCGTTGCTTTTTACCTGTAACAGTGCAAAAGCCGAAGTCACAGAAATAGAAAGAGCGGAGGGATCTTTTCGCGACACGGTTATCATAGGTGCTCTTGATAAAGTCACAGCTCGTACGTCGACCATAAAAATAAAAGTCGGAGAAACCGTTAAAATCGGCACCCTAAAAGTAAGAGCCATACGTGCTTGGCGTTCCAATCCGGAAGAAATACCCGAGTCAAAGGTTTTTTTTGAAATCACCGAAAGAAAAGACAGGGACAAAAATGAGGTTCAAGAAATCTTTCGAGGGTGGATGTTTGCCTCAAATCCTTCTTTATCCGCTCTTGAACATCCCGTCTATGATATTTGGGTTGTTCAAGTTCAGGGTTCTGAAGACAGTAACGATCTTCCGGCTTCACAATTAGTAGATGAGGAAACAAGTCGGCGCATTGACGACTTAATTGATAAACTGATTGACCAAAGCGCAGACGAAACAGACTTGACACTTGAGGATTTAGACGGCGCAAAAAAGAAAGACTCTCAAATGACAGAACACACAGTAAACATAGAGCGTCCGATGTTGGAAAGAGCAACTTTTCTTTCCCACGGGCACTCTAAAAATACCCTTGACGTGGAAATCAAAAACATTGAAGACAGACTGAGTCTGTCAGAAAATTCCTTTGAGGAGTCGTTAGCCTTAAAAGCCTTATTCGAAGAAATGAAAAATTCTCCTATTGGTTTAAAGCTTATAGAACATAAAGGCCTTAATGCGGAAATGACCCGACAAACTGTTTTGTACGATTCTCTTATAAAACCTGTCGGTCATTATTCCGACGGTACGGCTTTGGCGGATTTTGATCGGAAATTTTATGAAACGTTTCCCGTTGTGAAAGCGACTCAAGAGAGAGGAGAGATTTTTAAAAAACTCCTTCAACAGGCTCTCCCTAAAGAAGGTGTCGTCGGGTCTTGCCCGTGCGGTTTAACGGATGATCTTTTGCGTTTGAATTATGATGGCGCAGGAGGGGTTTCTCTTGTGGGAATTGACCTTGATCAACAAGCCTTGGATCAAGCCAAAGAGAATGCGGAAAAACTTCTTGTTCTGATACCGTACTCCTTTGAAAAGAAAGATGCTTGGGATCTTAAAAGCCCCGAACGCTTTGATGTTTTGACCAGTAACGATCTCAATATTTATGTAAAAAATGAGGAAAAAGTGAAATCCCTTTATCGTTCCTTTTACAACTCTCTCAAACCCGACGGCGTTCTCGTGATCAGTGCGCTTACCCCGCCCCCGGCCTTAGATCCTAAATGTGAATGGGACTTCTCAAACATTAATCAAGAAGCGCTTTTAATGCAAAAACGTATTTTGAATGACATCCTTAATATAAAATGGCTCAACTTCAGACGCTCCGATGTAACGGTTACGCAGCTCAAAGAAGCCGGCTTTAAAACCGTAGATATTTATTGGGATCAAGCTAAAATGTTCCCTACATTCTTCTGTAAAAAATAAGATCTGTTTTGTTCTTTTTATTTACAGTTCATTAATCTTTTCCGATTATCCTTTCATAAGGGTACATGTATTCGTCTATATAATAAGATAAGAAATACGCATGAAAAACAATAAAAAAGAAAGTTTTATCAAAGAACAAATTGAGAAGATTATTCACAATGATTTTCTTCAATTTACCGTTGTCGCTCTTGTTGTTTCTATTGCTCTTTTTGCCTTATACGGCCTTTCATCTCTTTTTCAAAGCGGCGAAGAAGGCGTTGCCTTTTTCATCACCCGCGGCCTCCACCTCCTCATTGTTTGTTTCCTGGCTTGGACACTGATGCGCCTCTTTCGCCTTGTTGGCGTCGGGCTTTTTCAAAAAAAGACAAATAAATATGTACCGCGCTATGTGATGACTCTATTCAATTGGCTTGTTATTATTGGCGCTGTTCTGTTTATTACCGTATCGGTTTTTGGGCAACCTGCTTGGGCACTCGTCACAGCCGGCGGATTAGTGGGTGCCGGCCTCGCTTTCTCCATTCAAGGAATTATTATGGATATGATTTCGGGTCTAATTCTTGATGTCGAACATACTTATAAAACAGGGGACTGGATAAAACTCAATGACAACACCATTGGTCGGGTTCTTAAAACGACATGGCGCCATATCGAAGTAGAAACGGAGTATAAAACACTCATCGTCATTCCAAACGGCCGCCTTGTAGCTAATTCTTATGAGAATCTTTCCCATTATAAAGGGGTTTGCGCAGAGCATCTGGTAATTTCCATAGATTACAATATTACCGTTGAGCGTGTTGAACGTATTTTAACGGATGCGCTTTTAAGTATCAAAGAAATTACCGACACCGGTATTTATGCTGTTTTTGCTGAAAAAACAACGGAAGGCGGTATGAATTATACCTTAAGATACGGTGTTAAAGGCTATGATAGTGTCCGTCTCATGCGCCATAAAGTCATCAAAACAGTAGTCGAAAAGCTCCACGCCTCTAATCTGAAAATTTCCGAAACCTTTGGAGAGTACATGCTGTCAAAAGCTATTCCTTTTTCTTTATCACCCGAAACGCCGATCACCGATGTGTTAAGAAAAGTGAGTTTGTTTGCCGCTCTGACGGATAATGAGTTGGAAACCCTAAGTTCAAAAGTAACAAGACACTTAGTGGACGTCGGCCACGAACTCATTACAAAAGATGATACGACCGATTCCCTCTTTGTCATTGCGGAAGGTGTGGTTGATGTGGTGATACCTCTCACAAAAGACAAAATTACCAAGGACCATGTTGTTGCAAGCCTCGGAGAAGGAAATTTTGTCGGAGACCGCTCTCTCTTGCTTGGTGAACCGCGCTCCGCCACTGTTCGAGCGCGCACAAAAGTTCTTACCTATGAAGTCGACAAAGAAGCTTTCCAACCTATTTTGCAAGCACGTCCGTCTCTTATTAACCACTTATCTAAAATTGTTTTCGATCGAGAACAAGACACATCCAAAAAAATAAGCGATGAGAACCAAACAAAAGAAGAAGTCCAAACTCTCCAAGCTGAAATTATAAAAGGTATGAAAAAATTCTTCGGTTTATAAAGTCTTCTAAAAATTTTTCCTTATTCTTCTTGTCATATTTGAAAGAGAGCATTTTTTTCACCCTGTTAAAAAGCAACAGCGCTTAACACCTCGCTCTCGCCTTTCTGCCACGGTAACCTCTGCGAGATTTCTCAAGAATAAACGGAAAGGAGAAAATAATGTGTTTGATTAAGCAGAAAGAGCGACAAGGGCATCGTCGGCTTTCATATAGATACCACGTTCTTCTTTCAGCCCTACAAATGCATTGGAACAACCGACGGTCGATTCGGCAGAGCCTAAAAACATCATAGCGCCGGGGTTTAGGATGCTTGCAATATTATTAAGGATCTTTCCTTTGTCTTCGGGCGTGAAGTAAAATAAAACGTTACGACAAAAAACAACGTCCATTTTTCCAAGACCCATCGGAGAATGGAGCAAATTGAAATTACGAAATTCAATCATGCGCTTTAATTCGTCTTTTACATGCCAACCGTCACTTTCTTGCTTAAAGTGCTTCATCAAATACTGGATAGGAAGGCCGCGTTGCACTTCAAATTGAGAATAAATGCCTGCCTTTGCTCTTTTCAAAATTTTTTCAGAAAAGTCCGATGCAATAATACGGATTTGCCATCCTTTAAGAACTGTTTTTTGCAACTCATCAACCATCATCGCAATGGAATAGGGTTCTTGACCGCTAGAACAAGCACCACACCAAATATTAAGACGTTTTAGCGTTTTATGACGTTCTAACATTTGCGGAATAACAAAGTTTTTAAACTGGTCGAAGGGTTTTTTATCTCGGAAGAAAAACGTTTCCGGCGTTGCCATCGCTTCGGCAATATCAACCCGTAGTTTTTGAAACAAAGGCCCTTTTAAGCCGTCAATTAATTGATTCAAAGAATTAAAATTATAATGCTTCGCAACGGCCTGTAACCGTGTTTCCACAAGATACATCTTGTGATCCGTAAGATGCAAACCTGAGAATTCTTTTAACATCTTGCATAAAAGCTGATAGTTAACCGGGGAGAGAGACTTATCAAATTCCGATAAAGACATTACAGTTTCACTCCTAGCTTTGGATTAATAGCATTAGACACTTTCTCAAGAGCCCCTAAAATATTTTTTAACGGAAGGACGGCAGAACAAAGGCCAGCCTGTGCAACTGTTCCGGGCATTCCCCATACAACAGAGGTTGATTTATCTTGAGCAATAATGGTTCCGCCTTGATTAACAAAATCTTTTGCGCCTTGAGAACCGTCGGACCCTAGGCCTGTCAACATAGCACACAGGGCTTTTCCGCCATAAGCTTGGGCAACAGAGCGAAGAAGAGGATTGACTGAGGGACGACAGAAATTCTCCGGAGGCGTTTGAGATAATTTAATCACCTTATCTTTCCCTTTCGCAATCACTTCCATATGGTAATTGCCCGGAGATATATAAATCCGACCTGCTTGAACAACTTCTCCTTCTTCCCCTTCTTTAGCAGGTATACCGCTTCGCTTTTCAAGGTGCGAGGCAAGAGATTTTGTAAACAAAGGAGGCATATGTTGTGCTACAAAAATCGGTTGCTTCAATTTATCTTTCGCATTCTGCAGGACTTCTGCTAAGGCTTGGGGTCCCCCTGTTGAACAGCCAAAAACAATTGCTTCAGGTCGAACATTGGGGAGGGGGCGCAGCGTGAACGCTTGTTCGGGAGCGGCTGCAGACGAAGGTGCTAAAGCGCCCGAACTTGTTTTCATTGCTGTCTTTTTATCACGACCGGACTGAGTAATATATTTTAACTTTTCGAGAAGCTCACGTTTAAAAGCGTTTTCGTCACCGGCAAAGGTTTGTGTTGTCGGCTTCGGGATATAATCCTTAGCACCAAGTTGTAAACACTTCATACTAATATCCGCATTTTTTAAGGAAAGCGTCGAGGCAACTAAAACAATAAGATCCGGCTGTTTTGCAAGAAGTAAAGGAAGTGCTGTAATTCCGTCCATAACGGGCATTTCAATATCAAGAATAACCGCATCAATTTCATTTTTATCTAATTCTTCAACGGCAAGTTTACCGTTACCGACGCCGGAAACGACTTCAATTTCGGGGTCAGACATGAGAATTTTTCGTAAAATTCCGCGAACGACCAGAGAATCGTCAACCAGCATTACACGGCATTTGCCGGCAGTCTTAGCAAGAGAAGGTCGGGACGGTAAAATACTCATTTAAAGAACCCCGACAATCTCAAGTTTTTCTTTGATGATTTCCTCATTAAACGGTTTCATAATATATTCATTAGCCCCTTCACTCATGGCTGTTTGAATAGCTTCAAAGTCATTTTCGGTTGTGCATAAAATGACTTTAGGTGCGTCCCCCCCCCCGGGGTTTTGCGAAGTTCTCGCAGAAAATCAATACCCGACATAACAGGCATATTCCAGTCCAACATGATGACTTCCGGCATACTGATAAGACAAGATTCAAGAGCAACTTGCCCGTTTTCAGCCTCTCTGACCTCAAAATCCATTTTCTCAAACATACGCCCTATAACTTTTCGGATTGTTGTAGAGTCATCTACCACGAGACAATTTGCAGACATTAGATCTATTCCTCTTTTTTTCTTGTAAAAAACCTCTCTTACAAGAATTATTGCTTTTCAGCACAATTTATTATTTTTTTAACATCTAAGACAATTAAGAGCTTTCCCTCTAACTTGTAAATTCCCATGGAAAGTTCTTTTAGTTTTTCATCAAGAGTTGTCGGGTTAGCCTCAAAATCTTTTTTTGAAAACATGGCAACATCGGCAACCTTATCTACAATAAAGCTGTACATTTCCTCCCCGACGTCCACAGCAATATTCATTGTGGATTGTAGTGCATCTTTAGGCGGAGCAATACATAATTTATGTCGCAGATCAATGGCTGTCACAATGTGTCCTCGTAAATTAACGACACCCGCAACCTCTGACGGTGCTAAAGGAACTTTTGTAATCTCTGTAGACTTAAATATATCTTTGATATATTTCACAGGAATGCCAAAGATTTGCTTGTCTAAATAAAATGTTAAAAGTTGGTTGTCTAAAGTCGTAGTAACACCTACAGCGCTTTCATTTTCATTCCAACCTTCTTTTTGGGCTTCTACGACATTCATGCTGCTACACTCCTTGCTTGTTCAAGATAATCACGAATTGTTGTAATAATAGAATCCCTATCATTTTTGGCCAAGCAAGCAATGCATTCATATTTACTGAAGAGGACTTCATCTTCTGCCTTAAACTGAGCACCGACAATAAAACACGGCACGTGAGAAAACGCCTTTTTATAGGCCTTAAAAAATTCTTCGGGCTCTTCGCCTAAAGAATCTTTATCCAAGATAAAGGCATCAACCTTCATTGCATGTTCTTCCAAGTAAGCCAGAGCACTTGACCCTTCTTCAAAAGTAAGACTTCTAATGTTTTGAAGTTCCAAGAGAGGCGCAATCAAATTGCGATAAAGGGTGCAGTGATCGATAAAGCAAACCGTCATATCGTGATTACTGTTTTGTTGGGAACGTCCCGTCATTTCATCATCCAACATAGAATGCCAATTGGGGCAAATTTGTTGAATAAAATAATCAATGTCCAGCAGATCTGTTGTATGTTTTGCGATAACCATGCTGCCGTAACTTCCACCGGTACTTGTATTCATTTTTATATCTAATTTATCTTCGACAACATCAATGATTTCATCGACAACCAACCCGACATACTCGCGTCCTTGTTGGAATACCAAAACAGATTTTTGAACACCCGGTTCAAATTCTAAGAAGCCTTGAACAGATATTAAAGGCATCAAACGGTCACGATATTGAAGGACGTGAGAACCGTTGGAAATTTCAATGTCATTTGCATTAATCTCTTCAAGGCGCACAATCAAAGCCAAGGGCACAGCCTTGGGCGTATTATCCCCCGCTTTAAAGAGGAGAAAACGCATGCGCCGCTCGTCGGGAGAATCAATCTTTTTCTCGTTTTGGAGAAGTTCTTGAGAATTCGCATGCATTTCACCAACTTTGTCCGAAATACTTTTAGGATCCAAAATCATTACAACAGAACCGTCGCCCAATATTGTATTTCCTGCAAATAATTTTGCGGAACGCAATAAAGGAGAAACAGGTTTTACAACAATTTCTTCCGTATCATAAACTTCATCAACAATGATGCCAAATTGACCGGAGCCAACCTGAGCAACAATGATAAACTGATCATCCCCGATATTTTCCGGTGAAGGCCCGGAATCAATCGGTTTATTTTCTCCTTTATTTTGTCTTATTTCTTGCTCTTGCTCATTTACAGATTCGATTTCTTTAGATTCAGGGGCAGGCCGGGGGTTTTTCGGTTCGGAAATACCAAGCACGTCACTTAATATAACAAGAGGCAGGAGTTGGTTGCGCAATCTTAAAACAGGGTGAGAGTTTACATATTCAACGGTATGCTCGCTTTCCTCAGAAGCTTGTACAAGTTCCGTGATACTCACCTGAGGAATTGCAAAACGTTGTGCACCGGAACGAATGATCAGAGCAGAAACAATAGCCAATGTCAGAGGAATTTTAACGGTAAAAAGGCTACCTTCTCCCGGTGTTGACGTGACTTCAACAGAGCCTCCTATTTTTTCAATATTTGATTTTACGACATCCATTCCAACGCCGCGACCGGAAACATTTGTAACCTTTGCGGCCGTTGAAAAGCCGGCTGCAAAAATAAAATTATAAATTTGGGTATCGCTAAACGAGTCAAGTTGTTCGGGGGTTACAAGAGCATTAGTAAGAATTTTTTCTTTGATTCTCTCTTTATTAAGACCGCGACCGTTATCTGAAATTTCAATAACAACGTGACCACCGGCATGATAAGCTTTTAAGATGATTTTTCCCTTACGAGCTTTACCGGCGTCGAGGCGTTCTTGGGGCTCCTCTAATCCGTGATCTGCAGAGTTACGAACCATGTGCATCAAAGGATCTTTAATAACTTCAATGACTTGGCGATCAAGTTCCGTATCTGCGCCGATCATTTCAAGATCAATTTCTTTTTTTAAATCTTGAGATAAATCTCTTACGATACGAGGTAATTGAGACCATGCCGCACCAACAGGTTGCATACGGGTTTGCATCAGACCCTCTTGAAGTTCGGAGGTGATATGGTTCAAGCGCTGCAACGGTACTTTAAACTCATCATTCTCCGAATCGCGGGAAATTTGTAATAATTGATTGCGAGCCAGAACAAGCTCACTAACCGATGTGACCAAATTTTCAAGCAATTCAACATTGACACGAATATTTTGTGTTGCTAAAGAACTACCTTTTTCTGATTTTATCGGTTTTTTCTTAATTTCCGTTTTATTAACAGGCACAACCTCTTCTTTATAGTCAACTTCCTTAGGCTCGACTTTGGGGCTTGGTTTTTTCAACTCTTGAGAAACTTCGGCCTCTGCCGGAGCATCGTTGAAAACGGCTCCGGGAGCTGGTGTCGGTGTAAAAGAAAAAGGATCTTCTTCAACAATGACGGCCTCTGTTTCTTCTATTTGCTTCTGCTCCTCATTTTCTTGACAAGGTGTTTTTGTTTCTTCGACACCCTCTTTTGAATCGGATTTTGCAGTTCTTTTTGAGTCGTCTTCCATAAAGCGATTTAATTCGGCCAAGACTTCCGTGTCATCGCCTTCCGGTTCTTCGCCATTTTCCTCAAGATAAGCCATTATATCTTTAATAGTATCAATACAATGTAAAATTGCGGTAATCGCATCCGGCGTCACATCCAAATCACCGTTTCGAAACTTATCAAGAACGTTTTCGCCATGATGAGCCACTTTTTCAAGGCGCGGCAGTCCAATGAAGCCACATGTTCCTTTAATGGTATGGATTGTTCTAAAAATATTACCTAATAATTCCGTATTATTATGGTCTTGTTCAAGGGCAACAAGATCAACGTCAAGCTGCAGAAGGTTTTCTGCCGTTTCCATTAGGAAATCTTGAATGATATCATCCATGATCCTACCTTTTTTATGTTTTCATCTTCTTTAAAGAAGTCACAGGCAAATGTTAATAACCGGTTAATTTTTATATTTTAAATAATCGGTCTAAAAAATAGTTTTTATACCCTCCGGGAGGGCTCTTTGCCCCAGGTTTCCTCTGAAAGAAGAAGCATTTAAAAATAAAAAGGAAACTCTCATTTTGGAAAAAATATCCTCTCCGTAAGTTTTGATTGCGATATAATATTTTTTTCTTTATGGTGAAAATAAAGAATATTATGTTGGAGTTTTCAATGTTTTCATTATCATCGGTTGCACCGTCAACCTCTGCACTATCCAATACGCTTATGGTACGATTTTTCCCGTCTCTTCAAAACCTATCGGTCTTTAAGTTTATGGCCCTTGCGTTCCTAGGCACGGTCTTTCTTACATTGAGCGCGAAAACAAGCATCCCTTTCTATCCCGTACCGACAACCATGCAAACTTTCGCTGTCATTGCTCTTGCCTGTGCTTATGGAGCTCGTCTTGCAACGGCCACAGTCGTTTTATACCTCTTTGAAGCCGCCATAGGCCTTCCCGTTTTACAAGGACATAGCGCCGGATTTGTTTATATGGTGGGGCCGACGGCAGGTTACCTTATCGGATTTATTTCTGCTGCCTATGTTATCGGCCGCCTTTTCGAAGAAGGATTCGGTCGCACAATGAGTTCTGCAGCTCTTCTTTTCATTCTAGGTGCTGTCATTATTGATCTTCCCGGTCTTGTTTGGCTTTCTAACCTTATCGGTTTTGAACAGACAAAGGCCGTTTACTTGAGTTACCAATATGCTTTTCTTTTAAAGACAGGTCTTGGTGCCGTTATTTTGCCGACCCTATGGCATCATCATTCTGAGAAAAAGGACTCTTAAACTCAGGATACCGTGTGCCGTAAAAAGCCTCCTGAGAGATCAGGAGGCTTTTTTTATAGAGATAATTAATCAACACTACAACAAAAGGATCAAAAAAATGCAACATACTTTTCAACTGCCTCATGAACACACTCATCGTACAAACTTTGACGCTACTAAAATAAAAATGATGCCCCCTTTAAGAAAATGGATAAAAAAATGTTTTACAAATTCTCAAAACGCCTTATAAATCGCAACCTTGATATCAAATTAATTACTTCTAAACTGTCCGTAGCGTTACTGCTTCTTTGGGGTCTCGGCTCTCCTATTTTTGCGTCTCACAAGGCGATAGAAGCTTCCTCTTTTACCGTTGGGCTCCTCCAAATCGTAGCTCACCCTGCTCTTGATAAAACTCAAAAGGGGATCATAGACGGTTTACAAAAAACCTATCCTAATGTGCGTATTATTGTAAAAATAGCACAAGGTAATATCTTAAATGCCACCATGATTGTTCAAAAATTTATTGGTGAAAAAGTTGATGCCGTCGCCGTATTAGGTACAAGTGCCGCTCAAGCGGCGGCAAAAGCCGCCTATGCTACAAAAACACCCGTTGTCTTTGCCTCTATTACCGATCCCTTGGGCGCAAAGCTCGTTCAAAGCCTTGACCAACCGGGCGGGCATGTAACAGGTGTGTCAAATTATACTGCACAAACCCCCCAACTTCTTTACTTTAAAGAGTTAATACCTAACCTTGAAACAATCGGTTTTATTTATAATCCGGGCGAAGCTAACTCGGTCACTTTATTGGAAAAGACAATAGAAGCCGCTCAAGGACTCAATATAAATATTATCCCTGTAGCCGTCACAAAAACAACAGAAGTCTCGATGGCAACACAACGTTTAATAAGTCGAAAAGTTGATGCTATTTTTATTAATAACGATAATACGGCTCTTGCTGCCTTCGATGTCATTGCACAGCTTTGCCAATCTGCAAAGCTCCCTTTTTTTGTAAGTGATACGGATATGGTGGAACAAGGAGCCCTTGGAGCCCTTGGCCCCGATCAATATGCCTTGGGATTACAATGCGCCGCTATACTTTCAGAGATTTTAGCGGGGAAAAATCCAAAGGATATACCCGTACAATTTCCGGTGAAAACAGAGCGCTATCTTAACATGCAAGTTGCAGAAAAAACGGCCCTTACTTTCCCGAAAGAAAAACTTAAGAAAATCGACAAGCTTTTATTTGAAAAAATATAAATCAGGTGATAAAAAAGCAGTTATCTTATAGCTGAGCGAACCGACTGATTGATTCTAAAGGGCACCAAAAATGAGGCTCATAAGCTTGTCCAATTCCGTCGGGTTTTTAAAGCGGATTTGGACATGGCCGCTTTGATCCTGTTTAAAGACAATAGTACTTTTAAGGCTTAAGGCTTTGGAGAGTTCGTCTTCGAGGGCAGTAACATCTTCTCTGCCTTCAAAAAGAGCGCTTTTAGGGGAGGAAGAGGGTTCTTTTTTGGGTGTATTAACTTCTAAAGTTTCTAAAGTCGGGTTTTGTTCACCGTCACGGGAAGGCGGATTATTGAGATCGAAGGGTGACTTGTTATAGTCGGCTACAAGGCGTTCTGTTTGGCGCACGCTCAAGTTTTTATCCACAATAAGTCGGGCAAGCTCTGCGGCTTTTGGAAAATTAATCAGAGTTCGAGCATGACCGGCTGAAATTAAAGAGTCTCGGACGTACTTTTGAACAGAGTCGGGCAAAGATAAAAGGCGAAGAGTGTTGGCAATATGGCTGCGACTTTTACCGAGGGATTTCGAAAGATTGGCTTGAGTGTAATTGAATTCCGACAGTAAACGATCGTAACCGACAGCTTCTTCAAGGGGGTTCAAATCATGGCGTTGAATGTTCTCAATGAGGCCGCTCTCAAGAGCCTTTTTGTCTGTTAAATGCTTGATGACGACCGGAATTGTTTTGCGACCGGCTTCTTTTGAGGCGCGCCAACGACGCTCTCCGGCGATGATTTCGTAGAGTATATTATCAAATTTATCTGTTTTGCCCGTGGGGCGTACAAGTATGGGTTGCAAAACGCCGTTTTCACGAATGGAATCGGTCAAATCCTGCATTTCTTCCGTGCTAAAATTCGTGCGCGGTTGATAGGTTCCTGCGGTCAAGGCTGACAACGGGAGCATTGTAAGCCCTTCTTTTTTATCTAAAGGCGTCATTTGTGAGGTCGGCCCTAAAAGGCTATCAAGGCCGCGTCCCAGTTTGCCGATCTTGGGGAGAAGGCCGGAAGGCGCAGCGGGTGTTGCGGGGTTAGCAATAACGAGTTCGGGCATTTTCTCAGATATCGGAGCGGGAGGTTTCTCGGAGAATTTTGTATTAGGCTGCGACATGGGTAATTCCCTGTTTTGTAATAATTTCAGAAGCAAGATTCATATAAGCAAGGGATCCGGGAGACCTCACATCATAAATTAAGACCGGTTGACCGTGAGAAGGAGCCTCACAGACTTTAACATTGCGGGGAATCATGGTTCTAAAAACTTTTTGCCCAAAGTGCTTGCGCACGTCGGCTACCACAAAATCGCATAAACTACTGCGGCCGTCATACATGGTTAAGGCAATACCCAGCATATCTAAGTAAGGATTGAGGTGTTGTTGAATGCGCTCTATAGTATTGATTAATTGGCTAAGCCCCTCTAAGGCATAGAATTCACATTGAAGGGGGATTAGGACACTGTGCGAGGCCACAAGGGCGTTAACTGTTAATAGGCCGAGAGCCGGAGGGCAGTCGATCATAACATAGTCATAGTTGTTTTGTTGTGACTCGATAATATCACGCAATTTAAATTGTTTGCGGTCGACTTTTGAAAGGTCATGTTCAAGAGCCGCCAAATCAGGAGAGGCTGTTATTAAACTTAGACCCGGAATTTGTGTGTTGCGAATACACTCTTGGATGGGGTTATCTTCTAAGAGAGCTTCATAAATGCCTGCTTTTTCAAGGCGATCATAAGCACCAAGACCCGTTGAGGCATTGCCTTGGGGGTCAAGATCAATGAGTAACACCCTTTGACCAACGGCTGCAAGAGCCGTTGCCAGGTTGACCGTTGTGGTTGTTTTACCGACACCACCTTTTTGATTGGCAACAGCTATGACCTGCATTTTTAAAAACCTTTTTTACATCATAATGGAAAAGGAAAATTTCCATCTACAGTGTAACAAGCTCGCCCTAGAAATGCATCCCTTATTTTTTACGGGATGCTTCTAAAGAAAACAGACTATAAAGACATAGTCGCATGCTTTAGCCAAGGTAATGTCTTAGCCTCCACCTGATCTTTAAGAGTTTCGTAGACGCGTTGATGATAAGAGTTGATCCAAGCAATTTCATCGGCTGTCAATAAGGATTTATCCATCAAAGACGTATCAAGGGGAGCCAAGGTTATTGTTTCAAAACACAACATGTTTTGTCCTTCATCGGCGCAGTTTTCCTTAGGAACACGGTTTACAAGGACAAGGTTTTCGATGCGAATACCGTATTCCCCTTGTTTATAATACCCCGGCTCATTGGATAGAATCATTCCCGATAATAAAGGGACGGTATTAGGAAGGGGAGAAATTCGTTGCGGCCCTTCGTGTACGCCAAGATATGATCCCACACCGTGTCCCGTACCATGGGCATAATCACAGCCGATTTGCCATAAATGATAGCGAGCTATGGGATCCAACTGCGAGCCGACGGTTCCTTCGGGAAAACGCACTTTTGCAAGAGCTATGTGGCCTTTAAGGACACGGGTGTAACGATCTTTTTGTTCTGCCGAAGGTTTTTTGTTTAAAGAAATTGTGCGCGTGATATCCGTTGTGCCGTCAAGATACTGCCCTCCCGAATCCAGTAAAAAGATATCCTCGGGTCGTAACGTGCGGTTTGATTTTTCATCTACGCGATAGTGTACAATGGCTCCGTTGGAGCCGGAGCCCGAAATGGTGTCAAAACTGTATCCTTGGAAAAGCTCTTGCTGTTGGCGGTATTGATAGAGTTTTGCAATAATATCGAGCTCTGTTAGCGTTTCATGGTGAATCGCGCTTTCAAGCCAAGCAAGGAGGTTACTAACCGCTGCTCCGTCGCGAACGTGAGCCCGCCTTGTTCCTTGACGTTCTGTTTCATTTTTGCAAGCGCGAGGGATATTACAAAAATCGTCAACGATCAAGGCCTTTCCTCCTTTTTGCTCGATGGCCTCAAGCATCTTCATTGTCCCGTTAGACGGATCAAGGGCGACGGTTTTCTTTGCAGCCTTTTGAGCCATAATTTCAAATGTTTGAGCATAATTTTCCGGCTGCACACTGTCTTTAAAGTAAGCTCTTAGTTTTGGTGTGTTTTGGCAAGAATGCACAAAAAGTGAGCATTTTCCTGACAACGGCACGTAAGCATATAAAGACGCTGCAGGGGTTACAAGACGCTTGGGTGCTCTGATGTTAAAGAGCCATGCGATGCTTTCGGAGTAATTCAGAAAGAAACCGTCTGCTTTTTTATCTGTCATAAGATTGCGGATAATAATAAGCTTTTGTTCAAAGGAAACCCCTGCATACTCGATAGAATGAGGAATAAGGTCGGGTATTTCTAAGGGAAGACGATTTTGCCAAAGGCTCTCGAGAGGATTGTCGGAAAGAGGCTCTAAGAGAAGATCGTGTTTTTTAAAAGCGGCAGAAAATCGATCATATTCTCCTTTTGAAAGCAAAAGAGGGTCGTAGGCAATTTTATCCCCCTTTTTTAAGCCTCGGCTTATCCATTTTTCAATACAGTCCACTGTATAATTTTCATAAGAAAAAAAAGTTGAGTCGACTTCTTGTTCTGCTTGGAGGGTATAACGGCCATCCACAAAAATAGCTGCTTCCGGCGTATTGACTTTAAGCGCGGCAAATCCGGTGCTTCCCGAAAAGTCGGTTAAATATTGAACAAGATTGTCACGCTCTGCGCAATATTCACTGCGGTGTGCATCTGTTTTCGGGAGAATAAAAGCAAAAAAGCCTTTTGCACGCAAAGATTGACGGCAAGCGTCCAAAAGGTCGGCTTTTGACGGGGAAGAGTTTTTTTGAAGAGAGGTCGGTTGTGTCATTATCTACGCTGCTTTCCGGAGGTTTTTAGGAAGGACTATAACAAATTCTGTAAATTTTCCAAGCTCGGTGTCAAGTAAAAGTTTACCGCGGTGTTGTTGAACAATAATCTCAAAACTTAAAGAAAGGCCAAGGCCCGTGCCTTGTCCGGTGGGTTTTGTTGTAAAAAAAGGCTCAAAGAGTTTTTTCTTCACTTGGCTTGTCATACCAAGCCCGTTGTCACGAATTTTTATGGTGACTAATTCCGAGTCATCTAAGGTCGTGACTGTAATCTGAGGAGAGTACCCTTCAATATTCTTTTTACTTTTTTCATGCAATATATAGCACGCATTGTTAATCATGTTCAAGAAAACGCGTCCTAAATCTTGGGGATAAACAGAAATTTCTCCTAGGGTCGGTGCATAATGTCGACGCAATTTTGGGGTAAAACCCTTTTGCTTAAAGGAAGCAAGGCCAAGCAATATGTTTTCATCCAATAATTCTTGCAGGTTTGTAGGTCGTAAAGATTCTTTTCCGCCGTGAGCATGGGTCAACATGGAATTCACAATGGCATCGGCACGCCTGCCGTGCTCATTAATTTTTTCCATATTTTTGAGTAAGTGGTTTGAGAGTTCTAGCAACGTTTCACGTTCTGTTTTATCAAGTTTTTCAGCGATATTATGAATTCCTTCAGAAATTTCTTCCCCAAAAATTTTCGAGTTTTCTGCAAAATTCACAATAAAATTTAAGGGATTTCGAATTTCGTGAGCAATCCCGGCCGTAAGAGACCCCAGTCCCGCTAATTTTTCTTGGGTAATAATTTGAGATTGTGCTTTTTTTAGATCGGAAAACGCTTGCTCTAATTGTTTGTTTTTCTTGGATAGATCAAGGGTTCTCTTGGCAACTTGATCATCCAGTTTATCAATATGCTTTTCCAACTTTTCAACAAGGGCTTTGTTTTCACCAAATACATTGGAAATAGCGTGGAACCACGGCGCCCAAGGCTCACTTATGGCACTTAATTCGCTTTCTTTAATTTTTCCCTGTTTTTCAATATGGCTCACCAAGAGGCTGGCCGGGGTAATAAATTCACGGGCAATGAGTCGATTGGCAACAACCAAAAAGATCGTCGTAAAAAGGATAACAAGTAAAAGGCTGGGAAGAATATTCTTAAAAGTTGTCATGGTAATGGCTGCATTTTCTACGTAATAAATGACCTGCCAAGGGGCAAAAGAAGTGTGCGCCACATAAATCCAATAATCCCCAAGGCGCGTCAGGGTAGCGTCGCTTACCTTGACAAAATGTTCCAGAGGTAAATCTTGGGGGATAATATTTTCAAGGTGGGCAATTTCTTTACGACTCCCCTCGTGCACGGCTAAGTCTGCAATAACCGTATTATGGTCGTTAATGACTAGGAAATTGCCTTGGTTATGGTGGAGGCTCTCCACGAAGAAATCTACTGAATCAAGGGTAAAATCGATACCCACAACCCCTTTATAAATCATACCTTTATAAATAGGTGCAGCACAAGTTACAAGGAGAGTGTTTTCTACGGGAGAGAGAAAAACATCTGTCCAAAAGACTTTATCTTCTCGGTTATTGGCAGGGATAGAGCGTAAATAATATTCTTTTTTGTACAAGCCGGAATCAAATTTTATATCTTGGTATTCACTCCAAGGGTAGCGAAAGTAAAAGTCATTTTTAGAAGTGTAATGGAATCCTGTCACGCTCTGAATACTATTTTTGAGTACACTCACAAGAGGCATAAGAGAAAAAGCCATTTGGAGTTCTTTCCATGTGGCTTCTTTAAGGTTCGACGTATGCCCTTGTCCGACCAGCAGGCCGTAAGGATTGCCTTTTCCTCCCCTCGTCGCCAAATAATAAGTGTTTTTTCCTGAAATATCTTTCATTTCCAAATGATTGCTAAACATTTGTAACTCTTGTTCCAGGAATTTTCGCGCCTGACGTTGCATCGCTTTGACAGCATCATAACGCACCCGCAACACATTGTTAAAAGCTTGCGTTTGCTCCAGTAAACGCAGGTTCATGTTTTGAATATTGGCTTCATAATTATCGTTATACAGAAAAGTAAAGAGGATTGCAGCAGAGATGGTAACCGACCCGTAAACAAGAGAGAGAATACGGTTGAAGCGTGAAAAGAAACTTTTGCTCTGTATGGGCTTCAGCGTTCATCTCCCTGTTCGGTCAATACGTTTTGGCTACCGGTGTTTGTTCCTCAAAGGAACTATAAAGACCGATTTAGCCAATCGGTTAGGGCTTGCTTTGGCAAAACTCCAACCTGAGTTTCAAGAACCTGACCGCCCTTAAAAATCATGAGTGTCGGGATACTGCGCACACCGTGTTTGACAGGTGTATCGGGATTTTCATCGATATTTACTTTAACAATTTTCACACGACCTTCAAAATCATTAGCAAGTTCTTCAAGAATAGGGGCAACTGCTCGACAGGGTCCGCACCATTCGGCCCAAAAATCCACAAGAACAAGTGCGTCGTTTTTAAGAACCTCAGTATCAAAAGTTGTATCGGTAGCAGAATGGACTGTCATGGTGAAAATATCCTTGTTTGTTTTGATCTTAATTCAGTTTAAAGGATGACGGGAGATTCATCAATGGATAACTTGCTTTTTGTGCCGTTCTTCTTTATAAATATAGTGTTTACAAATAGAGATAACTCATGAAAGTTTTTGTCACCGGCGTTGCCGGTTTTATCGGCTACCATACATCAAAGGCATTACTGGCTCGGGGTGATGAGGTTGTCGGTATCGATAGTATGAACGAGTACTATGATATCACCCTTAAAGAAGCGCGACTTAAGGAATTAGAAAAAGAGAAAGGTTTTACCTTTATTAAGGGTGATATTGCCGACCGTTCTTGTATCGAAGCTCTTTTCCGGAAACATAAGGATATATCCGGCCTTATTAATCTCGCGGCTCAAGCGGGTGTGCGGTATTCTTTGATTGATCCTTATGCCTATGTTCACGCCAATTTGACCGGCTTTGTAACCCTCCTTGAAAGCGCTAAGGCCCTAACTAACTTAAAGCATTTTGTTTATGCGAGCAGTTCGTCTGTTTACGGAGCCAATGAAAAAAAGCCAAGCTCTGTCGGTGATCGAATTGAAAAGCCTATTTCTTTATATGCCGCAACAAAAGCCTCCAATGAATTAATTGCACGCACCTATAGCCATCTTTTTCAAATCCCGACAACCGGCCTTCGTTTCTTTACGGTTTATGGCCCTTGGGGACGCCCTGATATGGCAGCGTTTATTTTTGCTAAAAATATCTTGGCCGGCAAGGAAATAGACGTTTACAACCAAGGTAAAATGCGTCGCAATTTTACCTATATTGATGATATCGTCCAAGGTGTTTTGGGGGCTCTTGATAAACCTGCCAAAGCGCCTTCAGCAGGGCAACCGCCTTTTGCTTTATATAATATCGGCAATAATCGCTCGGAAGAATTAATGGATTTTATCCATACCCTTGAAGAATACATAGGGTGCAAAGCAAAAATCAATTTGATGCCGTTACAACCCGGTGATGTGAAGGAAACTATTGCCGATATTGAGAGCACTCAAAAAGATCTTGGTTTTGAGCCTAAAACAAATATGCGCGAAGGGTTAAAGTATTTTATAGACTGGTACAAAGAATACTACGTCTAGCCTGTTCAACAGAAAAAGAGAGAAAAGAATGGAAACCAAAGACAGTAACGGAACGCTTTTACAAGACGGCGATAGCGTCACATTGATCAGAGACCTTAAAGTCAAAGGTTCTTCTCTTAATCTTAAAAGAGGTACGCTGATTAAAAACATTCGCCTAACCTATAATGAAGATGAAATAGAATGTAAGCAGGGTAAATCTCAGATTGTTCTTAAAACCTGCTATTTGAAAAAGGCTTAGTTTTTCGGCCGATTTGCGTTAAGAAAGAGTAAGCGCAGTTTTATCAAGCCTTTTTAAAGGCTGCCGTGGGTGCGGGCACCCTTAATTCATGACTTAAAGGCGTTTCGGAAACAGAAGCAATTTTTGAAAAACATAAGAAATTAAAGAACGAAATTTTTTCAAAGTCACTGTGATTTTTTAGGGAAGTCTTAAAGGAATCTAAGGGCAGCGATTCTAAGATGAAATGCATGTCAAAGCAATTTAGAAATGTCCTCTTCTGGCAATTTAGAAATGTCCGCTTTAGGGGTGCTGTTATCCACAAGTCCATAGCTCACTCTCAGCCCTT
>CAJDWK010000015.1_pt1 | contig 47357 bp, 47 predicted proteins | sample 7391621 | NCBI WGS metagenome assembly CAJDWK01 (sample SAMEA7055734, study PRJEB34461) | soil metagenome | biome: terrestrial ecosystem; feature: Peninsula; material: soil | place: Antarctica | collected 2016
TCTCTCGACGACCTGCTCCCCTACAACTGGAAACCCCAAGCCATATAAGCTCGGGGCTTTTTTTATCCAGTTAAGATGGGCTTTGTGAGTCGATTACGATCAAAAAGCTATCTGTACCCTTGATCAGGATGTCCAATATAGGTGGTGTGTGAAAAACTGTTCTCACAAAATGAAAGTACAAGACATGTGTGAACTGATAACACCTTCCATAATGCGGCCTTTATTGCCCTATGAGAATTTTGTGGGCGCCTTTAGTACCAATGAGGTTTCTCCCCTTGCCCTACAAGGTTTTGACATACAATTCATAAAACAAACCGTAGATAAAAAGCGATTAATCGGCACGGCAAAAAAAGTGCTCCTTGTGCACGAGCAATATGTAAAAGGAAACAATATTCAAAACCTAAATCTGCAGCAATGCGAGGATCTTGCAGAAAAGTTATTACGAAATTTTTTCAAAAATGACCCGTTAATTTTAAAACCGTATGATGAAACAAAGACAATTCCCGACGGTACCCTTGCGGTTTTATTCGATAACCTAAAACGCAGCCTGATGACAAAATACGACAAAGAGGCTCCCAAAAAATGAGAGCCTAAAAACATAAGTATAAATATTTTTAAGCGGCAGCTTCTTTATCATCAACCTCATCAGCAGGAATCAGAGTAGAGGGAGAAATATCAAGAGGCGTTACACCCTCAACCTCTATGTTAACAGCCCGCAAACGACCGTTTTTAATTTCCGTCTCGAACCTGACATTTTGCTCTTCTTCCAAGTAACGCATCCCTGTTTTTTCGAGAACAGTTACGTGAATAAAAACGTCTTCACTGCCGTCCTCAGGACAAATAAACCCGTAACCTTTTGTTTTATTAAACCATTTGACTCTGCCCGATATCATTTCTATTCCCTGTTAACTAAAGTTTTTATCTTATTTTCGTAACCCGTACCCCTATAATATCTCAAATTTTAATTAAAACACCAAGGTTTTTCTTATTTTTTTGAAAAAAAATTAGAATTCTTCCATAAAGAATAGACAGAATGATCCTTTTTCCCTTACATTAAATGCATAATTGTAATAACCTGTTCTCTCGAGGGCTCTAAGCCGATGACCGTAACCCAACACACAGCACAAGCCCAACGCACAGCACAAGAAAGTCCGGAGCTCTCTAAAGGTATCTTTGCACCCTATAATGATCGCCGCATGCTTATTATGGCCTTCATTGGTTTTTCCTGCGGTATTCCTCTTTTTCTAACGGCCTCCACCCTATCGCTCTGGCTAAACCAAGTGGGCATTTCCTATACGAAAATCGGCCTTATTAGTTGGGTTGCCTTTCCCTATACCGTCAAATTCATCTGGTCTCCCTTTGTTGATCGCCTCAAAATCCCTTTTTTAACAAAAATACTGGGTCGACGACGCTGCTGGCTTTTACTGAGCCAAATTGCTCTCATCCTGAGTATTTTTGCCCTTTCTCAAACAGATCCAAGTCAAAACCTGACTCTCACAGCGCTTTTTGCTATCTGTGTAAGCTTTAGCGCAGCCACTCAAGATGTCACCATGCTCGCCTACCAAGTTGAGCGTTTAGGACGGGAACAATACGGCGCGGGAGAAGCCATGGGAATCTTTGGTTATCGCATGGGAATGCTGATGGCCGGAGCCGGGGCGCTTTACTTTTCTGAAATTATGACATGGAATCAAGTATATCAACTTATGGCGCTCTTTATTCTTGTGGGTGTTGTGACAACACTGTTTATAAAAGAGCCCGAGCCTGCCCATAACCAAGAAGCCAAAAAAAAAGAAGACGCTGCTCGAAAATATCTCCACGAGCATCCTAAGCTTTCTCCTCAAACGGCCTCTATTGCCTCTTGGCTTTACGGTGCCGTTATCTGTCCCTTTAGTAATTTTATGATAAGCAAGGGGTGGTGGGTCAGCATCCTCATTATGCTGTTTTATAAATTTGGCGATAACCTCATTGGCAATATGACCAATATTTTTCTTGTAGAAGTCGGCTATTCAAAATCCGAGATCGCCGCCGTCTCAAAAATATTCGGTATGGCAACTTCTATTCTAGGCGGCTTTATCGGCGGTTACCTCATTGCACGCATCGGCATCATTAAAGCCCTTTTTATTGCAGCGGCCATCCATGGCCTTTCCGTTCTTCTGTTTGTCTTGATTGCCAATGTCGGTTACGATCTTGATCTTCTTTACCTTACAATTGCCGTTGAACATATTACATCGGGTATGAGGACAACGGCTTTATTGGCCTTTCAAATGACCTTAGTCACACCGGCCTATGCAGCAACTCAATTGGCTCTCTTGACATCTGCCGTTCATTTCGGACGGGTAGCCACCTCTTCATTATCGGGACTTCTTGTGGTAAATCTTGGCTGGTCTTCTTTCTTTACCCTAGCCTCAGCAGCCACAATAATCAGCTTGATTTTAGTGGTCCTCTTCGCCAGAATAAAAGGACAAAACCATAGAAAAATGTCATTTTTAAATAGGTAAAAAATAAATGGAAAAAGTCTACACATCCCAAGAACGCGTTTCCTGTAGTGGCGGAGACTACGAAGGACACCCAAGAATTTACCTTGACGTTGCAAAAAAAGGCACTGTGGTTTGCCCATATTGTAGTAAAACCTATATTCTTGATTTATAAGCCTTACCCTTCAAAAAATCTTTCAAAAGCACCATCCGGATCGGGAGGTGTCCCTTCTCCGGAAGCCTATTTTAAATATAGATCACTGTTTTTAGTATCATTAGCCAAAATTGTGCAAAGGAAATAAAACTCATGTCAGACAAAAAAATATTTAAACATCCGATTCGGGTCTACATTGAAGATACCGACGCTGCCGGAATTGTATATCACCCTAACCACATAAAATTTTTTGAACGTGCTCGAACAGAAATGCTCCGCGAGTGTGATTTTACAAAAACCCGTCTTGAAGAAAAGGAGAAATTGTTGTTTGTCATTAAGACAATAACTGTTGATTATAAAACCCCTGCCTTTATGGACGACCTTTTAGAAGTTCACACATTCCTAGAGGACTACAAACCCACCCGCTTTTATTTTTCCCAAGAAATTTATCGCTCCCAAACCTTGATTGCATCTGCTAAAATGACCGTAGTTTGCGTTAATAAAACCTACAGGCCTGCTTCTCTTCCACAATCACTCATTGATAAGTTGACGTGATATTAGGAAGAATCAAAAAAGCCTTTTCTAAACCTCATTGGAGATATCATGACTAATACCGTTGAAACAACCGCCCTTGGAGAATCCGTCCAATCCGTTGGCGTCTCTGCCTGGGACTTATTTATTGGCGCCGATTGGGTTGTCCAAAGCGTTATGCTTTTGTTAATTATGGCTTCTTTTTGGTCATGGACTCTTATTTTTGCAAAATCTTCAAAATTACGCACCTTAAATAAAAAGGCTCAGAAATTTGAAGACTCTTTTTGGTCAGGGCAATCCTTACGAGGCCTAAATGATATTTTGAAATCAAAACCGCTTGATCCAAATGATTCTATGGGAACTATTTTCAACGTAGCTATGGACGAATGGCAACGAAATCCCCAAGCGCACCGCACCGATAGCGGACAATCCTTACAGCAACGAGTTCAACGCTTAATGAACCTGACCATCAACAAGGAAATGGATTACCTTGAACGCCATATGATTTTCCTAGCCTCCGTCGGCTCAACGGCACCCTTCGTCGGGCTTTTTGGAACGGTATGGGGTATCATGAACAGCTTTCAAGGCATTGCCATGTCACAAAGTACCAATCTTGCTGTCGTTGCACCCGGTATTGCCGAAGCCCTTTTCGCAACGGCTCTGGGGCTTATTGCCGCTATTCCTGCGGTTTTGGGATATAATAGAATCTCCTCAGAAATTAATCGTTACGGCGCACGTCTTGAGAGTTTTCGAGATGAGTTTTCAACCATTCTATCCCGAAAATGTGAAGAGGCGGCATAAGATATGGCTGTTTCTTTTTCCTCCTCTAACGGAACAGGGCGACAAAGCTCACGCTCAAAACGCCCTCCCATGAGTGAAATTAATATCACTCCCCTTGTAGATGTTATGCTGGTTCTTCTTGTGATTTTTATGATTACGGCTCCCATGCTCACCGTTGGTGTCCCTGTGGATCTTCCTAAAACGAAAGCCTCCGGCCTCAATGAAAAAGGTGAACCGGTGACCCTGTCTTTAAATAAGGACGGAGATTTATTTCTACAAGAAACCAAAATTACCCCTGATGAGCTGATTGCGAAACTCAACGCTATTATGGACGCAAAACCGGGGACGCGCCTTTTTGTACGAGGAGACCAAAGTTTACCCTACGGGCGTGTTATGGAACTTATGGGACGTTTGAATGCGGCGGGATTTAATAAGGTTGCTCTATTGGCTGAACTGCCTAAGACACTTCCTTCCTCACCCGGTCCCTCAAAAAAGAGGTCCAAAAGCTAGATGTTAAGGTATGCCCTTTTATCTGCCGGCCTTCACATTGCCGTCATCTTGATGGCCGTGGTCGGGCTTCTTAATTACAATACGGATGTTATTGATATTGCACGCCCCCTTCCCGTCGAATTAGTAGATACCGTTGAAGAGATCTCAAAATCCCCCGACCCACGCCCCGAGGCACCTCAAAAAGAAGAACCTAAAGAGGAGCCTAAAAAAGAAATCATCCCACCTCCTTCTCAACCGGAAACGACACCGGAGCCCGAACCCATTCCTGAAAAAGAACCCGAAGAAATTATCCCTTTACCGGAACCCAAAGCAGAGCCTCAAATAAAAGAAGAGGTAAAAATCCTTGAACCTGCCATTGAGCCTCCAAAAGCAAAGCCTGCCTTTAAAAAGCCTCCAACGGAGAAGCCTAAAAAGAAGCCCCCGACCAAACCGAGAGACTTTGATTCTATTTTAAAGAATTTGACTCCCAAGGAAGTTGAAAAAACGGGAGGACAAGGCGGTATCCTAAGCGATCATCTTGCTGTCGGTGAATTAGATCGCGTTCGCAAACAAATTGAAAATGTCTGGCGTCTCCCGGCCGGTGTAAAAGGAATGCACGAAATCACCATTAAAATTACCATCTACATGAATTCTGATCGCACGGTGCGGGATGCCAAACTTGTCAACGCGGCACTCCTAAGCAATCCGACCTACAGCATCCTTGCTGAAACGGCTCTACGCGCTGTGAATCAATTTCGCTATACGCCTCTTCATCTCCCGACCAATAAGTATAAAATATGGAAAGAAATCACGATGGAATTTGATCCGCGCACTTTGCTTTAAGTGTCCGTTTCACGTTTAAAATAGCGTATTAAAAAATAATTAACTATACCGCTAAGTAAAAATCCATGGGGCAAGCCCCATGGTATAAATAATTAGAACTGTATTTGCGCTATACACACAAACCTTTTATCGTTTAGAAGCGCAGAAACAAAGCGTAAGGGCAAAGATAACGCGTGATATACAGAGCCCCCCGGCCTTAAAACTTATTCTGCATCACTTCCTTCTGAGATACCGAGGGCTTCACAAGCCCCGTTTACAACATCTCCAACAGCGGGAATGATACCGCCAACCCAACACAAAGCTTTACCGGTGACCTTCAAATCATTTTTAATAGCATCGGTCACCACTTTCCTTATATCGCTTGTATCTTTATATATCTTTTGGGCATTTTTTGCACAATGAGACTCATCAAAATCTTTGTATCCGCCACAAACTTTTAAAGCTAGTAAAGCAATTTTCACCTCTTTGCAAGCAATACCGCTAGCCGATCTAATCGAATACGTTGTCGGGAAACTTGCTTTTTTACACATGAAAGACCTTAATTGGTCAGCCGACATTTTTCCTTTTAACTTACCAAAAACATACTCATAAATATCAGAAGCTCCTACAGCCTGTACTTTTTGGGGAATAGATAAAACCAACAACATTGCAGCTATAGTAAAATATATTTTTTTCATTGTTTTCAACCTTTATATTAATGTTTTAATGAGAAATACTTCAAATTTAGAAAAAATAGTCCCTATTAAATTAAATAATAAAAAAGTTAAAATAATATTAATTTATTTCATTTAAAATAATGCCTTGAATAATAAAGAAAAAATTTTATAATTAAAAAAACCGCTATTTAACATTATCAAAAAAAACAGAAATATTTTTCATGCAACCGCAATATAAACAAAAATATGTTATTGATCACCAAGGCGCCTTTGACATTATCGGGGATATCCATGGCTGTTTTGAAGAATTAACAACTCTACTGCTAAAGCTCGGTTATACCCTTGACGCAGAAAATCGTTTCCTGTGCGACCATCCTGAAAAACGTTCTTTAATTTTCTTGGGCGATTTAACGGACAGAGACCCCAATTCCCCGGATGTCCTTGCTCTTGTGATGGAAAATGTATCAAAAGGTCGTGCTTTTTGTGTCAACGGCAACCACGACGACAAGCTCAGGCGTTATCTCAAAGGGAATAACGTTACCGTTTCTCACGGGCTTGAGGAAACAATAGAGCAACTTTCTCTAAAACCGGCCTCTTTTTCCAAGGATGTTTATAATTTTTTAGAGTCCTTGCAAAGCCACCTTATTTTTGATGAGGGCAAACTTGTTGCAACCCATGCTGCGATGAAAGAAAAATATATAGGCCGAGAGTCAAAGGGCATCAGATCGTTTTGCCTTTATGGACCCACCACGGGAAAACTAGATAAAGACGGACTACCCGAGAGGTTGCCATGGGTGAATTCATACACCGGTAAAGCATTGGTCGCCTACGGCCATGAAACCGTAAAAGAATCACGTATAGAAAATAACACGGTGAATTTAGATACGGGATGTGTTTTTGGCGGCAAATTAACAGCCCTCAGGTATCCTGAAATGACATTCATGTCCGTGCCTGCTCAAAAACAATATGCAAAATGAACTAACATCACCCGCCACCGGCGGCCTCTCCTTGATTCTTTAAGAGCCCACAGCAGAATCCGGAGCTTCTTCAAAACGATTATATTTCTCTTTCAATTCTTCGATAAACGCCTTGGAAAGGCCTAGAGTCTTTGCAACATTTTCATTGACATAAAACTTTGGATTATCCAATAAAACAGGCGGATGATCTGTTGTATTTCCCGTTTCTAAAACCCTCAAAAGGAGCTCTCCCGTTGCTCTGCCGATCTCATATTGGTCAAAGGCAATAGCGGCAAAGGCGCCTCTTGCAACGGACTCCGGGTCACTTACATAAACAGGGATAGAGCGACTTCCGGCTGCTTTGATAATCGCCTCAATGGAAGAAATCACAAGGTTATCATTGGGAAGAAAAATGGCTTCTACATCACTAACAAGAGACGCTGCTGCCATTTGAATATCTGCTGTTTTGGCAACGAGGACTTCTCGAACGGCAATGCCTTGAGCCTCGGCGGCGGCTCGAAAAGCTGCTATTTGAAATTCTGAATTTGCTTCCCCCGCATTATAAATAACACCCACAGTTTTTAAATTCGGCTTTACAAGCTTAATCACTTCTATAATTTTTATAACAGGGGGCTGATCAACGACACCTGTCAATGTCTCTGTGGACTTTTTAAGAGAACTTAAAAGATGCGCCCCAACGGGGTCGGTTACCGCTGAAAACACAACGGGAATCCCCGTGCCCTTAAAAGCCTTAACCATAGTTTGTGCCGAAGGGGTTGTAATCGGCACCACAATCGTCGGACTTAATGAGGCAAATTTCTGAGCAATCTGAGCCGCTATGATGATATTACCTTGTGCATTGTTAGACGTAATTTTAAAATCGGGAGCGGCTTTTTCAAGAACATCCAACACCCCTTTTTCAATAAGATCAAGGGAGGGATGCGATGTGATTTTCGTAATAGCCACATGTGTTTGCTTTGCAATTTTAAGGTCTATAACCGAACCGGAATCTGACCAAACAGGAGACATCGTACTGCTAAACGCGAACGCAACGGCACAGATTTTAAAAAAGCTCATGGTTTTGTCTCCTCTTCGTTAGTTGTTAGATATAGTTAAAACGTAGTGTTTCGTCTAGTCAATCAGTAAATCCCGAGGGGGAACATTCCTTTCGACATTTTCGCGGTAAATGATATAAATGCTACACAAAATCACAATCACAGCACCGGACACCAAGGGGAGTGTTAAAGATTCTCCAAAGAAAAAGATGCCAAAAAGCGCTCCCCAAATCATTGACGTATAGATCATCGGTGCAACAGCAACAGCCGGTGCAATACTATAGGCTCTCGTTAGAAAGATTTGCCCCACGCCGCCTCCAAGCCCAAGAAAGGCCAGCAAAGCAAAGTCTGTCCAATTATTTGGCATGGAAAACTCCATAAGCATAAAAGGAAACGCGGTAAGAGCGGCAAAAAGAGCCATATAAAAAACCGTTGTGCCGATAGTATTATAGCGCGTGGAAATACGCAAAAGGATCATAATCACGGCATCCATAAAAGCAAAACAAACGGCAAGTAAACTGCCTGTTTGAACACCCATATCCGGATTGGCCATCAAGAGGACGCCGCTAAAGCCGACAACAACGGCAGCCCAACGACGCCAACCCACAGTTTCCTTTAAAAAAGGAACTGAAAGCGCCGTTACAAAGAGAATGGAAGAATACGCAAGGGCCGTTACATCGGCAAGACGTCCCGTTTGAAAAGCTTTAAATAAGATAAAAACAGCAAAAGAGCCGATGATACCCGTTGCAGCCAATAAGTGTAATTTTACCGGTTTAAGAGCGCTCTTTCCCCCTTCTTTTTTAAGGAGATACAAAACAGAAAAAAGCACAAAGAAAAAGCGACAAAAAGTAATTTGCCACACGCTATAGGTACTCGCCAGATCTTTAACGGTAACATTCACAACGGCGAAAATAAACATCGCCAAAATCATACACAGGATACCGTTTTTAACATTTTGAGGATGTTGTATTTTCATATTTTTTCTTTTCTTATTCTGTTTTTAGCGTTTGTTAGACCAAGTCCCTTGTATAGCATTAGTCGGTGTCGGCACTAAACGTTCATTATATCCCGTTACATCAACGCTATAGAGGCGCGGTGTGCCACGGCGATCATCACGCGTATATAAAATCACACGACCATTGGGAGACCAGCTTGGCCCCTCTACCAGATAACCGCTTGTGATTAAACGTTCTCCGGAGCCGTCGGTTCGCATTAAGCCAATATAAAATTGCCCCTGCCAAATTTTCGTAAAGGTAATTAAGTCACCTCTGGGAGACCAAACAGGGGTGCGATAACTTCCGCTTCCAAAACTAATGCGCTTTGCACTGCCGCCGTTTACATTCATGACATAAAGCTGATTTTGGCCGGAACGATCCGATTCAAAAACAATCTCCGATCCGTCAGGTGAATAACTTGGCGAGGTATCAATAACAGGATCAAAGGTAAGGCGCTTAATCTTTAAGGTTTTCAAATTCATCTCAAAAAGAGACGTGTTTCCTTCGTGGGAGAAACTCATGGCAAGGCGCTCACCGTCGGGCGAAAAACGAGGTGCAAAGGTCATACCTGAAAAATTTCCGACAAGGGTCGTCCGCTTTGTCTCGCGATTAAAAAGATAAACGCGCGGCTTATTGCGGGCGTAATCCAAAAAGGCAATATGCTTTAAATCCGGCGAGAACCGCGGGCTCATAACAAGATTTTTGCCATCGGTTAAAAAACGATGATTGGCGCCGTCTTGATCCATAATAGCAAGACGTTCTGTGCGCTGTTTTCCCTTTTGCTCTCTGGAAACGTAAACAATTTGTGTGTCAAAATATCCGTCATCGCCAATAAGTCGGCTATAAATTGCATCGGCCACTTTGTGAGCAACGCGCCGCCAGTCTTCCTCACGCCCGACATAGGCCTTTCCCTCAATCTGAACTTCTCTGACGGTATCAAATACTCGAAATTCAACGCGTATTTGCCCCCCGGAGGCATCAATGACTTTTCCGGAAACAAGGTTATCGGCTTTAATGAGGCGCCATTCACTATAATGAGGGCTTTGCTGCAACGTTTCTATTTTTTGAATATAAGCGGATTCCGGAATAAAGTGAAAAAGCCCGCAGCTTTTGAGATCTTGCAAAATAATTTCACGAATCTGTTCCGCCATTTTCTTTTCAAAAGACGACCCCCCTTCCAAGGTTGGAATAGCAATGGGAATCGGCGCCAAAGTACTTTTGGTGATTTTTATATCTAAAGCTGCTTGCCCCACCGAACACAAAGCTAAATACAAACAGGAAAGAACCGGAAAAACGGTTTTAAGAATACGCATCATATATCGTCCTTTAAAGCTTAATTTTCAAACTATAGCATAGCTGACGTATCTTTCAAATTACCATCAACGCTACAGATATCATAAAAGCATTATCCTACATTTAAAGGCACATCTTGTTTGACAAAATAGGCGACAACCTGTTCTTTTGTGACCTCTTTCAAATCCGACGGTCTCCACTTAGGCGCATGATCCTTATCAATAATAACAGAGCGAATTCCCTCAAAAAAATCAGGCTGCTTTACAAAATGCTGCGACATATCAAATTCCATGGACATCACTTCTGCAAAATTATTCAAAGTTTTCCAACGATTCATTTGCTCAAAAGTAACGGCCAGGCTCGTCGGAGACCTCTGTTTCAGGGTTTCAAGAATGCCTTGGGCAAACGCATCCGAATTAGTTTTTAAGCGATTAAAAATACCGCCGATAGTTGTTGTTGAAAACAGCATATTAATTTCTTTTTCTTTTTTAGACAAAGGGCTTTCAGGATGCCGTTCCTCATAAAGCCCCAAAAAATTATCAATGGCGTCATGGTCTTTAGCGGGCAATTTTTTCAATTCATCAAAAACTCTGCCTTGTTTTTCATGGGGAATATAATGTGTACCGATACGCGCGTAAAGGGCATCGGCTACCTTAATATGGTTGCCGGTGAGGGCTAAATATAGGCCGATTTTCCCGGGTGCTTGATTCAAAAAATGCGTAGCCCCCACATCCGGAAAATAGCCAATATTAGTTTCCGGCATAGCGATAAGGACATTTTCACTCACCAAACGATGCGAACCGTGAACGGACAAACCGATTCCTCCCCCCATTGCAATACCGTCTATAAAAGAAATATAGGGCTTGGGGTAGGTCTTGATAATATAATTGAGACTGTACTCTTCTCGAAACAAAAGCTCCAAATGCTCCAAATGCCCTTGTGTTCCTGCCTCATAGACGGCTCGTAAATCACCACCCGCACAAAAAGCACGCGGTGAATTGGAATGCACAACAACAGCTTGAACCGAGGTGTCCGATTTCCAAGCAAGAAGTTGTTGTGCAATAGCCGTCATCATGGGCTGATTTAGGGCATTCAAAGCCTTTGGTCGATTAAGTTCTATAAAACCGATATTATGGGAAATAGAAAAAATAACATCTTGCGGGTTCATTTCTTGCCTTTTTTTAACATTATTTCTTTCTATTCTAAATCTTCAAAGCTCTGCAGTGCAAGAAATAAGAATATGAACAGTGCAGAAGAGGATTCCCCTTATCTCATAAACTGATACCATATCTTTCCGGGTAAGCTAGCGCCTGTTACTTTCTTCATGGGTCTATTATCATCGTTGCCGATCCACACGCCTGTAACCAGTTGATCGTTATACCCGATAAACCATGCATCCTTATAATTCTGACTTGTACCCGATTTTCCGGCACACATCCCCTTCTCCAATTTAATTTTACGACCCGTTCCGTGCGTCATAACGCCTTGTAACATTTGATGCATCTGATAGGAAACGGTTTCAGATAAAAGACGCTCATAGGATTGGGCAGGAGAACGATAGAGAACCTTACCGCGCTTGGTTCGAATCTCAATAATACCAAAAGGTTTTGCAGGATAGCCTTCCCGAGCAACACAAGCATATGCTCCTGTCATTTCTAAAAGAGAGGCCTCACCGGATCCAAGGGCAAGGGTCAAATCATCGGGTTGAGGTGTTGAAATGCCCAAACGACCGGCCATTTCAGCAACATTGCCGCGACCGACAAAACGAGCCAAACGCGCACTCACCACATTAATGGAATAAGCAAACCCGTCGGCCATACTCACATCACCTCGGCTTTTCCAGCCATAGTTTTTAGGTTTCCAATTTCCAATGGAAACAGGGCTGTCAACGATACGACGTTGGGGGCTGATACCCGATTCAAGAGCTGCCAGATACACGAAGAGTTTAAAGGCAGAGCCCGTTTGTCGTTGGGCTTGGACTGCACGATTAAATTGACTTTTACCATAGCAACACCCACCGACCATAGCTCGAACAGAACCGGACGGGGTCATACTAATTAATGCTCCTTGAGTCGCGTCTAACGGTATTCCTTCTTTTTGAACCGTATCGTGAAGTATCTTCTCAGCCTTCTTTTGCAGCTTAACATCCAAGGTCGTGGTGATCACTAAATCCTGCAAAATGCTTCCCACCATTTCAGGCACTGTTTCAAGAACCCAGTCCACAAAATACCGCGCAAAAAGATTTCCATGCTGTTGCGCCAAAGGAGGAATCGAGGCTCCCTTCCACCTTTCCCTTTCTTTGTCAGAAATATATCCCGCTTCCAACATAGCGGTTAAAACCTGTTGGGTGCGTTTTTCTGCATACCGGGGATTATTAAGGGGCGAATATGTCGACGGTGCTTTTAAAAGGCCGGCCAACAGGGCGGATTCATAAAGAGTCAGCTGAAAAGCTTCTTTATCAAAATAATGTTTTGCAGCAGCGCTTAATCCGAAAGCACCGGAACCAAAATAGACACGATTCAGATAAATGGTCATAATTTGGTGTTTGGTAAATTTTTGCTCAAGCCACAAAGAAAGTAAAACTTCTTGAACCTTGCGACGTATCGAACGGTCATGATAAGCATATAGACCTTCCGTTAAAAGAAAATTCTTGGCCAACTGCTGGGTAATTGTACTCCCGCCCTGAACCACGCGACCTGCTTTTAAATTTCTAAAAAAAGCACGACCGATACCGAAGAGATCAACACCAAAATGATCGAAAAAACGGCGATCTTCCGTTGCAATAAACGCTTGCACAACACGTTTTGGAAGCGCCATTGAATCAACAGGTTTTGCGTAATAATCCCCGACAGTAACCATACGAGAGCCGTCTCGGGCAAGGAATGTCACGCTTGGACGTCTTGTCGTATCGGAAAGTTTATTGGCACCGGGTAAATCATAGCCGAACCATAAAACAGCCAATCCTCCAAGGAAAATACCCCAAACGGAAAACATCAAAGCCATCTTTAAAAGACGTCTTGAGAGAGAGCGACCGGATGCGGATCTTGAAGAGGTTGTCCTTGCGGGACGTTTTTTAAGCGGTTCTTTTTTAGGCGATGCTTTGACGGTAGAAACATTTTTTTGTTTCTTTTTTATAGGCTTTTTCGCAGAGGGCTTTTTAGTCTTTGTAACCACAGTTCAGGTTTCAATTCCTTATAGGTGAGAAAAAAGTTTCTCGTAATGGTTTTCAATATAATGCACAAACCACGCAGCATATTTATCCGGATACAATGCCATTTCCTGACGAATATCCTGAGGCGTTTTCCACTCACAGGCCTCTACCTCATTGGGATCAAGGCAAAAACGTTGATCTTTGTACACGGCCTTAAACACATGAACATATTCATGCTCAATCATTCCCAAATCCAAGGATTTTTTATAATAAATATGCGTTAAGGGTTCAACCTCTGTTTTAAAACCCAATTCTTCTTGAACACGCCTAACAGAAGCATCTTGGACATTTTCCCCCGGAAACGGGTGACCGCAACAGGTATTAGCCCACAATTCCGGCGCATGATATTTACCGGACGCGCGTTGTTGAATCAACAACTCGCCCTTATCATTAAACAGAAGAACTGAAAAAGCACGATGCAATAAACCTTTGCGATGCACATCAAGTTTTTCACCATAACCGATAACGTTATCGTCTTCGTCTACTAAAATAACGGATATATCTTCATCTCTTAGCATAATGCCCCCATTGATCCCTGATTAATTTACCGCGATCACGTGCCGGCATCAAAGGATTGGATGCAAGAGTCTTTCGAGGCTCAAAAGCCGTCGGATCAAACGCCACATTGTAACCGTTGGTGCGTGCATTTCTAAAAGCAAAGTCCTGTTTAGGTTCTTGTGGAACAGGATATTTTCCCCACGGGGGCACATCTATTTTTAAGCTTTGAGTCCGATTAGGCACGCTAAGATTTATCTTCCGAGTACCCAGAGCGAAAGCAGTCGTCGTATATCCCGACACAAACGCACTTATAAAGAAAATATAAATGAATTTTCCCATCTAATACCTTTTCCTAAACATCAATGTTTTGGGCTTTCAACGCATTTTCTTGAATAAACTCACGGCGAGGCTCAACCACATCTCCCATCAGCGTTGAGAAAATATTCTCCGCATCGTCCGTGTGGTCAATACGCACTTGCAAAAGTGTGCGTGCCTCGGGATCCAAAGTCGTCTCCCACAATTGATCCGCATTCATTTCTCCAAGACCTTTATAACGTTGGACAGAAATACCTTTACGACCCAGTGTTAAAATCGCATCGGCAAATTCAACGGGGCCAAAAACAGCCGTATCTTTGTATTCGGTGCGATCTTTTAGGGTGAGAATACCTCCTTCTCCGAAATAATCTTTCATTAAAGGTGCTATTTTCTGCAAAGCATGATACTCAACACCTCGCAATACATACTCGTCGAACTCATATTTTTCAAGAACACCGCGCACGCTGCGATGGATGGCAAAGCCGTCTTCCGTAACAAGGCCTTCCCATGTGCCGATATCATCTAAAGCTGCAATTTCATTCATGCGGGCAGCCAATTTATCTGCTGCCTCCTTGCGATAGTCGGGCTCGAGGTATTTTACATTCAAAAGATCCAACAACAAAGCCTGTTCAACAGGTTTTGTAGATCCGATACGACCACCCAAAACAACAATATTTTTACGGGCTTCAAGAGCTTTGAGAACCGCATTGCGCAGATCATCCCCTGCAACTTGCGTACCGTCTTTTTGTGTAAAGTGAGCTCCGGTAATTCCCGAAGAAATCAAGTAATTCTCAAGGGCAGCATCATCTTTCACATAAGTAATAGAATTACCGCGCTTCAAGCCGTAAAGAGGGGGCTGAGCAATGTACAAATAACCTCGCTCGATGACTTCAGGCATCTGGCGATAGAAAAAAGTCAATAACAACGTGCGAATATGGCTTCCGTCAACGTCCGCATCGGTCATGATAATGATTTTATGATAACGCAATTTCTCAATATTAAACTCTTCACTGCCGATACCGGCACCAAGAGCCATAATAAGAGTCCCAATTTGCTCGGACGCTAACATCTTATCAAAGCGTGCCCGCTCAACGTTAAGAACTTTACCGCGCAAAGGAAGAATCGCTTGAAATTTCCGGTTACGACCGCTTTTAGCCGATCCCCCCGCAGAATCTCCCTCAACAATAAAAACTTCACTTAAAGCGGCATCTTTTTCTTGGCAGTCGGCAAGCTTACCGGGTAAAGACGCCATATCAAGCGCCCCCTTACGACGGGTTAATTCACGGGCCCGCCGCGCTGCTTCTCTTGCTGTTGCAGCTTCAATTGCCTTTTGAATAACTTGCTTTGCCTCATTGGGATGCTCCTCAAACCACTGGGACAAGCGATCACCGACTTGACTCTCCACAACGGCACGCACTTCCGAGGAGACAAGCTTATCTTTTGTTTGGGAAGAAAACTTAGGGTCGGGCACTTTAACGGAAACAACACACGTCAACCCTTCACGAATATCGTCACCCCCAAGGCTAACTTTAGACTTCTTGGCCAAGCCGGTTGAATTGATGTAGGTATTTACAACACGGGTCAAAGCCCCCCTAAAACCGGCCAAGTGTGTTCCGCCGTCCCGTTGAGGAATATTATTTGTAAAACAAAGAACGGTTTCATGATAGCTGTCATTCCATTGCAAACCGACATCAACAATGATGCCGTCGACTTCTCCCGTTAACATAATGGGTTCGGATTGCATCGGATTCTTACTACGGTCAAGGTATTTCACAAAGGAGGCAATGCCGCCTTCGTAATATAGTTCGCTTATTCTGTCTTCATCGCCCCGCAAGTCTGATAAATGAATGCGAACGCCCGAATTCAAAAAAGCGAGTTCACGCAAACGATGCTCAAGCCTTGAAAACTCAAAGTTAATATTTGTAAACGTCTCAGGCGACGGCATAAAGGTAACTTCCGTCCCCTTTTTCCCGGGTGCCTCACCGACAATTTCTAACGGGTCGACGACATTACCGTGCTCGAAACGAATCATATATTCTTTATTATTTTTCCAAATTCGCAATTCAAGATTAGAAGAAAGCGCATTAACAACAGAAACACCGACACCGTGAAGACCACCGGAAACCTTATAAGAATTCTGGTCAAACTTACCGCCCGCGTGCAGTTGAGTCATGATAACTTCTGCTGCGGAAATTCCCTCTTCTTTGTGAATATCCACGGGAATACCACGGCCGTTATCGCGAACCGTCACGCTTCCGTCAGCATTAATAATAACGTGAACAATATCGCAATGACCGCCCAACGCTTCGTCAATGGCATTATCCACAACCTCATAAACCATGTGATGCAGTCCTGATCCGTCATCGGTGTCTCCGATGTACATACCGGGGCGTTTGCGAACAGCATCCAATCCCCTAAGAACCCGAATAGAATCGGCGCCATACTCCGGGGAAGTCGTTTCCGGAACTGTTTTAGAAGGATTTATATCTGCGGTCATCGGCTCACTCATATCATTGTCCTTTCTTTATACAACTTCTAAGGCCCCATGGGCAATTTTAAAATGTTGAATTTCCCGTCCAAATTCAGAAAAAAGGTCAGAATCCGTCCCGGTCATCCATGCTTGGATCTTTAAATTCAAAATTTCTTCAAATAAAGCCTGTCGACGCCCTTCATCAAGATGAGCCACAACCTCATCCAACAACAAAATAGGAACCTGAACCCCTCGCAAAGCTTGCAACCGACTCGCAGCCATTACAATAGAAATTAAGAGCGCTTTTTGTTCTCCCGTCGAACACTGTTCTGCAGGGCGATTTTTCTCCACATAAAGCACATGAAGAGCCGAACGATGGGGCCCTTGGAGAGTTCGCCCGGATTCTGCATCTTGAGAGCGACTACAAGCCAAACGTTTTTGTAAACGCTCCTCAGCCTCCAAAGCCGAACGTTCCCGCAAATCTGTTTCGCACTCCCCCGCAATAGAGAGCGCTGCCTTTGGAAAAAGTCCCAAAGCCCACTCTTTTGCTTGCTTAAGGATTTCAATAGTTTGCAGGCGGGCTGCTGCGACGGCCACACCCGATTCTGCCATTTTAGCCTCCAGCGTATCCAGCCAAGCCGTTTGGGCGGTGCGCCCTTGTTTCAAGAGGCGCAAACGTTCTCTCATCACATGCTCATAACGCATAACACGTCCTGCATGGTGGGGATCCAAACTATAAACCAAGCGATCCAAAAAACGCCGCCTTGCCGTTACCCCGTCGGAAAAAACACGATCCATTTGAGGGGTTAGCCATTGCACATTTAAATGCTCGCTTAAAACAGCTTGCGAGCGGATCTCTTCTCGATTAATACGCAGCAATCGCTTTTCGTTCTCTCCGGTTCTCAAATCAAGTCCCGTGCCAATATCGGTTGTGCCATAGGGCGTGTTAAGGGAGGCAGCAACGGACCAAGACGTAAAAGCCTCCCCCCGCTCCGCATCGGGACGGCACAAAACCTCGGATAATTTAACGCCGCGTAAACCTCGCCCGGGACTTAAGAAAGAAATGGCCTCTAAAATATTGGTTTTTCCTACCCCGTTTTGCCCCGTCAGCACAACAGGGCGCGTATCACACTCGATCTTTAAGGAAGGGTAAGAACGAAAACCGGATAACCTCAAACGGCTAATACCGGAAGCAACCTTCGGCTCGGCAGATAACTCGGAAGCGGGTGTCGATAAAGCCATATAAATTCTTTTGTTAAAACACAGTTATTTTGGTACGGAAGTTTAACACAAAGAGACGCTACCAAAGCGCCTCTCAAAGAACATGAGAACAGTAATAACCCGCTACTTATGCCCCTGCCGTCGAAAGGGAGCTCTCCGGTTAGATACGCATAGGCATCAAAACGTACATCGCTTCTTTTTCTTCGACCCCTTGAATCATCACCGGTGAAGCTTCATCGGAAAAAGACATCTCCGCATCTTTTCCATTCATTTTATCGGTCACATCCAAAAGATATTTTGAGTTAAAACCAATACTAACAGGAGCTGCTCCGTACTCAATTGACATTTCTTCATCGGCCGTTCCAAAACCGCTTCCGTCGGCTGAAAAAGAAATTCTGCCCTTATCAATGGCCAGCTTCACACCGTGGGTTTTTTCAGATGCCATGGTTGCAACACGATCAACGACCGTTGCCATATAACTCGGATTAAAGGAGAAACTTTTATCGGCGTTTTTTGGAACAACACGCTCATATTCAGGAAACTGCCCGTCGACAAGCCTTGAAATCAAATAAGCATTCTCAAATCGCGCGCTAATTTGCGTTTCAGAAAGAGAAATCTTAATATCTTGGTCTGTGTCCGAGGCCATATCTTGGATTTGAGAGATGGTTTTCCGCGAAATAATCACACCTGGAATACCTTCGGCACCTTTGGGCAACGGAGCCTGCATACGAGCCATACGATGCCCGTCGGTTGCAACAGCACGTAATTTACCGTCTTCTGTTGCATGCATATAGATACCGTTCAAATAATAGCGTGTTTCCTCCGTCGACATCGCAAAAGCCGTCCGATCAAACAACGAAATCAAAGTCTTAGCCGGAATAGAAAACGTATTGGGGAGCTCTGCAATGGTAACGGCGGGGTAATCGTCGGGAGAAAGAACGGAAAGCTCAAAATGCGATTTGCCTGACTCAACGGACAAGCGTGAGCCCTCCTCATTAAGGCTCAAAAAGATTTCAACATCTCCCGGAAGCTTACGCACAATATCATGGAGCATTTTACCGGAAACCGTAATTCTTCCCTTCGCTTCGATGGCCGCCGGAACAGTCTCCACAATAGAAATCTCAAGATCCGTGGACGTAAACAACACCTGATCTTCACCCGTTGCATCAATGAGAATGTTTGCCAAAATAGGAACGGTCGTCCGTCTCTCAATAATATTATTGCTATGTTGAAGGGCTTTTAAAAAGTGACTGCGACTCAAACTGATTTTCATGGTGATCCTTAAGGTGAAATGACACTATTTTAGTGCCATTCTAGCGATTCCGAAAAACTTTAAAAGCCTTTATTTTATAAATCTGAAAAGAAAGCTATTTACCTAAGATATATAGAAAAAATGAGTATCATATATCCCGCTCAACCCTTGAGGATAAGAACACTATTCTTGACTAAAGTCATAAAAAAATTGCACATTGCCTTAAATTTCAGACAATCACCTCCAAAACGCTCCTATCCCCGCTTTGCTTGCATTTTAATACATACTAACCGCTTTTCTTGTATTTTAATATTTTCATTCCCGCCTATTAATAAATAGTATATATAAAAATAATAAAAATAAGTATAACCCCCTAGGAAATCAAAATGGCTTACAAACAACAGATCACCGACTTAAAAAATGAGCTCGAACAATTAAAAAACGACGGAATTGATGAAGTTAAATGTGAGGCAATTATCACAGAACTTAATAATATTATAGAAAATCCTGATGCTACGGGTTATGACCCTGAAAAACATAAAATAGTTTCTCAAGAAAAAATCGAAGAGTATAAAGCAAAAAATACCCTTGGCATTGAAATGTTTAAGTCAGTGTTTCAGGCAGGTCAAAGCGCTATTAAATATTCCTTTTTCCTGACCGGCGGCGCTTCAGTTGCTATGCTCGCCTTCATAAGCGCACTTTTCACAAACTCAAAAACATTAGGAATTCAACATCTTGCTAATAGCTTAGCAAGCTTTTCCGGAGGCACATTCCTCGTAGCAATAGCGGCCTGCACAACGTATTTGGCTCAAAGGCGTCATTCAAACGAACGCTCACAGGGAAAAGTTGGCAACAGGATCAATAACATTGTTATTTTCTTGGTAGTTGTGTCTTATGTCTTATTTTTCTGGGGCATGTACGTAGCATATGAATTTTTTATCGAACGCTCGCAAGATTTTCTTATTGAAAACTTGCAAAGAAAAATGTTCCTAATTTTTTGATGTTCAAAACTACCCAAGAATTTCAGGAAGCCAAAAAAATGGCTGGGAAACCAGGATTCGAACCTGGGTTGCCCGGTCCAGAGCCGAGAGTTCTACCGCTAAACTATTTCCCAAAATCCACAAACGCCCTCCTGCTATGAAGGCGTCCGAAAGTCAACTTTCCTATAGACATTCCGGAGTGACTATAGTTGATTCGCTTCTGCTCCGTCTAAGCGCCGACAACAAAAACCGCAGTGCACAAGAGGAACGCAATAACAACGCCTAAGGCACTCTTTTGAATCAACTACATTATACTCATTTTTTATAAAGGATCCAGCCCTCCTTTACCATGAAGACGAACGAGGCCTTTGATTTTTCTGCGCCCCTTTATAGTTGGGATTACCGGCATGGGAATGAAACCCCTTATTCCCCCATTTACGTTTGGGGATTAAAACAGGTTCGGTCTGACCTGTCATCAAATTAAGGCCGTTAAAGTGTAACTCACGCTTTTTTTGTTTCTTTTTCCAAGTCAAAGCGCGCTCTAAATATCCCTGAAATTCATCACCTTCAATCGTGTACTCTGTTGCCAAACGTAGGATCCACTCTGCTTGATCTGCTTGCAAATAAGGACGATGGCGATCATCTAAGAAATAAAATACGGCGCGTGCTTCTACCAAGAAATCTGCTTCGGCATTCTCAAAAAACAACCCTTTTTGCAGCAAAATTTCTCTATAAAGCCCCTGCAAGCCTAAGAAAGTTTTATCCATTTGCGCTTCATAGGGTCTTAGCAACAACACTAATTTTCTCAAGAACCGGAGATCAATACCCTCTTTTTTCCCATAAAAATCTCGGTTAATCATTGCTTGGCTAACCAGCGCAAGGGTATTAAACTGCGTTACTTCACCGCTCTGCAAATCCCCGTCCCAATTTTCTTCTATAAAAACACCTACTTCTTCAACGGCCCTCTCAAGATTTTCTTGTGTCCGATCTTCTACCAATCGGGTGACACCTAAAAACTCTCTTGTCTCTTCCTCAACGGGAGGCGCCACCCTTAACGCCTGTGCCCTCGGTATGACCTCAAAATCGTTGACTTCTCTCCCGCTTACAATTTTCTCAATATTTGTCCCCCCGACATTCGAAGTATTAATTTATCCTTGTTTCCCAACCTGCTTTTAAGGTATACCTAAGGGAAAGTTCGGCCTTATTAGTACTATGACACAAAGTCACAACCTTGACACGACCTCAAACACTTATTTTGCAGCCATTGATCTTGGCAGCAGAAACTGTCGCCTGCTTATTTCAAAAAGAACAATAACTTCTTCCGGAAATTCCTTTAAAACATCTCTCGATAATATTGAGGCAACCTCTCGGTTTGTCTGTCTTGGAGAACATCTTACAAAAACAAACGAACTCTCCGATGCTGCCATGGCTCGCGCCTTAGAAACCCTTGAGGCTTTCCAAAAAAGAATTTCCCACTATGACAACGTGCAAATGTTAGCGGTTACAACAGCCGCAACGCGTATGGCAAAAAACAGCAATTTTTTTCTCCGACAGATCAAAAAAAAACTCGATCTCGAGCTCAAAGTCATTTCCAGTGAAGAAGAAGCCCTTTATGCGACCCTTGGTTGTGCCGAGCTCGTTAACAAAAAATACAAAAATGCTATTATTTTTGATATCGGGGGCGGTAGTACCGAAGTCATTTTAGCCGACTTTACCAATCATGAGACGCCCCGCATCACAGCTTCTATTTCTATTCCTATGGGGGTTGTATCCTTAGCGGAAGACCAAGACCACACCACCTTTAAAACGTATTCAAAAACCGTTGACGATATTTTGTCTTACACCAGCCCTTTTTGTGAAAAACACGGTATTATGGATCTCATTGCCCAAGACCAAGTTCAGCTTATTGGGACTTCAGGCACGATCACAACGGTTTCAGCGCTCCACCAAAACCTCAAGTTTTATGACCGCAACAAAGTCGACGGCAGCATTTTAAGCTTTGCCGATATTGAAAGCACCATCAAACATGTTCAACTTATGGAACAAGACGAGCGCCTTTTGCACCCGTGTATAGGACAGTCCAGAGACGATCTTATCCTTGGAGGCTTGGCTATTTTTGAAGGGATTTATAAAGCCTTTCCCAACCTCCCCGTCACCGTCACAGATCGAGGCGTTAGAGACGGTATCGTTTATGCCCTCGCCTACCCCGAACGTTTCGAGCCCCAACGCCACAGTATTATGCTATGACCCTTACAAGACACATTACAAAACGCCCCCAAAAGCCCGACACCGCAAGCAACCGAGCCATAGGCGGATTTCGCAAAAAAAGCATCCGACTCAAAACAGCTCGGGGTCGCAAAAACTCGTCACAACGCTGGCTTCAACGCCAACTCAATGATCCCTATGTTCAAGAAGCTCAATCTTTGGGCTATCGCTCACGGGCAGCTTTTAAACTTATTGAAATAAATGAGCGCTTTGATCTTATCAAACCCAATTCTATTATTGTTGATCTCGGCGCTGCTCCCGGGGGATGGTCTCAAATCGCAGCTAAAATGATTGCTGAAAAGAAAGGCCGCGGAGCCGTTTTTGCCTTGGATCTCTTTGAAATGGATGCCTTAACCGGCGTTACTTTTGTTCAAGGAGATTTTCTAGAACCGGAAATCAAACAAAAACTCCGAGATCTTCTCCCCGGACCCGTTGATTTTGTTATGAGCGATATGGCAGCCTACACCACAGGCCATGCGGGAACAGATCATTTACGCACCACTCTTTTGGGAGAAATGGCTTTTTCCTTTGCCTTTGAAAACCTCAAACCCGGCGGTAATTTTGTAGCAAAAGTTTTTGCGGGCGGCACACATAAAGCGCTTCTTGACCTCTTGAAAAAACATTTTAAAACCATTAAACATTTCAAACCTCCTGCAAGCCGCAAAGAATCTCCGGAGACTTATGTTGTTTGCCTTAACTTTCAACCCTAAAACGAACCTCTGCAAAAACGAATGGGTATCCCTTTAATATGAGACATAACGCTCACCACCAAACAGCCTTAGAAATTTTAGATACCTATCGCCCGACCAAAAGCCTCCTTGCAAACCATATCAAAAATGAACTCAAGAATCGACGTTATGCAGGCTCTAAAGACCGTCGCGCCATAACAGAAATTATTTATACGGTTATGCGCCGTGCCCCTCTTCTTCTTGAAGCCCTCGGATTGCCGGAATGGGAAATCAAAAAAGGTCGCCCCTTGATGCTGACCTACCTTGCCCTTTATCAAGGCGTTGAAACTATCGATGACATGTTTTGCGGTGACGGTCACAGTCCGTCAATTTGCACCGACGAAGAAAATGATTTCATTAAAACATTGTCTTTGGAAAAGGGCTTTTCCAAGGCGGCACAAAACTGGATGGGAGAGTGGCTTTTTACAATCCTTCAAGAAACCTGCGACCCTAAGGATTTTGATCAATTCAAAAAACAAGCCCCCTTTGATATCCGTGTCAACCGATCCCTTGACGATATCAAAAAAGCACTCGAACAAGATGAGACAATAACCTTGGAGGAAACCGCGTTTTCTCCCCTTAGCCTTCGGATTTCCGGCCAACATAATTTACAAAACCATCCTCTCTTTCAAGAAGGAGCCTTTGACATCCAAGACGAAAGCTCACAAATCATTTCTCTTTTGTGTGATCCGAAACCGTCCATGAAAATTTTGGATCTTTGTGCCGGAGCAGGCGGCAAGTCTCTCGCTCTTGCAGCACTGTGTCCGGAAGCTGAAATCACCGCAACGGACATCGCACCTCACCGACTTGATATTGCTCAAAAACGAGCTCTCCAACAAGGATTCACCAACATCCGTTTCACGGACCATAGAACTTTCATAAAAGACGTTTCCCATATTGACCTCTATGACCTTGTTCTTGTTGATGCACCTTGTTCGGGTACGGGGACCTTGCGTCGTCACCCCGAACTCAAAATCAGCCTTTCACCCGATATCATCAACGATTACATCAAAATACAACGGCAACTCCTCATTGACGCCCAACGCTTTGTCGGGCCTAAAGGTCGGCTTGTTTACGCAACATGTTCTCTCTTAAAAAGAGAAAACCAAGACCAAGCCAAGTTTTTTCTTGAAAACCATCCGTTCTTTTCCGAGGTGAAGGCGAAAGATATATGTGATAAACTTTTAAAGAAAACGCCGGAACAAACAGACTGTTTCTTAGAACTGACACCGGGAAGGCACAAAACAGACGGATTCTTTGCAGCCTTTTTCGATAAGAATTAAGCTTATAAAAACGCTCCGCAAGCCCCTCGGCTAAAGCTATAGGTCAGAAGCGCAGGAACAATGTCCGGGGCTGTTTTGGCATAATTAAACACTGACCGGAGAGGCTTTAATGACACCTAAAAAAATACTTCCCTTTATCCTTTTCGTCATCCTTCTTTTAGGCGGGCTCTTTTTCTATTACAAAAAAACATCTGTAGACAAAGAGTCAACCGTTACCCTTTACGGAAATGTGGATATTCGAGACGTAAATCTTGCTTTTCGAGTTTTCGGACGCATAAAAACCATGCTTCATGAAGAAGGGGCAAAGATCAAAAAGGGCGATCTGCTTGCTCTCTTGGATAAACGCCCCTACCTTAATGAAGTAGAAATAGCCAAAGCCGGAATTGAGCAAGCAACCGTTGCCTTTAATAATGCCGATCGTACCTATAAACGTAAAAAAGAACTTGCCGGAAAAAAGTTTGCCTCAACCCAAGACTTAGACGATATTCGAGCTAAACGAGACGAACTGAAAACACAAATTGTTGCAGCTAAAGCAAAACTTCAAAACGCCCAAACAAGCCTTGATGATACGGAAATTTACGCCCCTTCTGACGGGACTATTTTAACCCGCGTTAAAGAAGAAGGAGCCGTGGTTAACGCCGGAGAAAGCACTTATGTCCTTGCTCTTTCAACACCGATTTGGATCAGAGCTTATGTTCGTGAAACAGACTTAGGGCGTATTTATCAAGGTATGGAAGCCCAAATTACAACCGATTCAAATCCGGATAAGCCTTATATCGGTCATATCGGGTTCATTAGTCCTGTCGCCGAGTTTACCCCTAAAACCGTTGAAACACCCGAACTGCGCACTCAATTGGTTTATCGCTTACGCATCATTGTCGAAAACACAGATCAATACTTACGCCAAGGCATGCCCGTTTCCGTCCATATTGACACAACGCAGAAAAGTCCTGAAAAATCGAGCACAATTCCTCCTCAACAAAGCGTTCAAAAGCCTGATCGAAGGGAATAAAGCGTTGACGAAAAAGACCAAGGGCATTGTTATCTCAGGCTTAAGCAAGGTCTTTCCAAAGGCCGATTTGCCTGCCTTAAACAACCTCTCCGCTTTTATTAAACCGGGCGTCATTACCGGTCTTGTGGGACCCGATGGCGCCGGAAAAACAACACTTCTTCGCCATATTGCAGGTATTTTAAAACCAACCGACGGCACCATTGTCGTTAACGGTTTTGATAGCATCAAAAACAGTACGGACATTCACGAAATCACAGGATACATGCCCCAGAAATTTGGGCTGTATGAAGACTTATCCGTCCACGAGAATCTAAAACTCTATGCAGACATTTTCAATATGTCCATGGCCGAGCGCACCGAGCGTTTTGAAAAGCTTCTCCGGTTTACCGATATGGCGCCTTTTCAAAAGCGCCTTGCGGGAAAGCTTTCCGGAGGGATGAAACAAAAATTAGGTCTTGCTTGTGCCCTTCTCCGCCAACCGGAAGTTCTTTTATTGGACGAGCCCAGCGTTGGCGTAGACCCCATTTCCCGAAGAGAACTCCGGTCTATTGTGCGCAATATGATGCAAGAGGGCACAACGGTTATTTGGAGCACCGCTTATCTTGATGAAGCCGAACAATGTGAAGATGTAATTGCTTTGAACGAAGGAAATATTGTTTACACAGGAAAACCCCAAGATCTTTTTAAAAGGGTTCAAGGTCGTGTTTTTGAAAGCAGAGCCCTTGCCCGACATAAGAGAGAGATTCTCCAAGAAATTCTTAAAGATGAAAATATCATCGACGGCCTTATTAAAGGGGCAAGTCTCAAAATTATTGTGCGAGATCCCAAAGTAAAAATGCCCCTCCTTCCTAAAGGTAACACATGGGTGAATGCCTCACCTAACTTTGAGGACGGCTTTATTGATTTATTGGGAGGTATTCAAGAAAGACACTCAACGATTGCAGAGCTCTTTCCGACCCTTAAACATGACTTCTCTTTAAACGCCGCCATTGAAGCCAAGAAATTAACCAAACGGTTTGGAGATTTTATCGCCGTAGAAAATATTAATTTTGAGGTCAAGCAAGGAGAGGTCTTCGGCATTTTAGGTCCCAACGGTGCCGGCAAATCGACGACCTTTAAAATGCTATGCGGACTTTTAAAACCCACCGACGGCTCTTCCTCTATTTTAGGCAAAGACCTTCGAAAAGTACAAGCCCTTGCCCGTCAGAAAATTGGTTATATGGCTCAGAAATTCTCTCTCTACGGTAATTTAACATCTCAACAGAACCTCGCTTTCTTTTCGGGGCTCTATGGCTTGAATGCCAAAGAAAGCAAAAAAGCCGTTACCGAGATGATTAACACCTTTGATCTTATTCCCTATCTTAATACCCCGACCGAAGAACTCCCCCTCGGTTTCAAACAACGCCTTGCCCTTGCATGTGCAGTGATGCATCACCCTAAGATTCTTTTTCTTGATGAGCCGACCTCCGGTGTTGATCCGATAACACGCCGAGAATTTTGGCTCCACATTAACGGCATGATTCAAAAAGGCGTGACTGTTCTTGTCACAACTCACTTTATGGATGAAGCCGAATATTGCGATCGCATGTGCCTTGTTTATAAAGGAAATATCATTGCCCTCGGAACCCCCGACCTCTTAAAAGAAACCATGCAAGATAAAGGAGGAAAACTCCCGACCCTTGAAGAAACTTTCATAAAAATGATCGAACGCTATGATGAAAAACAGCAGGATCTTTATGGCATCCAAAAGGTTTCCTATGACACCTAAGCCTCATAAAAAAAACCTTCGCCTTAAGCCTGCTGTCCGATCCCTTTATCGATTAAGAGGTCTGGTGCGCAAAGAACTTTTTCAAATCATCCGAGATCCCAGCAGTATTCTAATTGCCTTTGTTTTACCTCTTATTCTTATTTTCCTTTTTGGATATGCCTTAAATCTTGATGCTAATAACCTAAGGGTCGGCCTTGTGGTGGAACAAAGTTCTCCCACAGCCAATCAGCTCGCTTATTCCTTCATTAATTCACAGAATTTTAATGTAACTTACGGACGATCCTTAGCAGAAGTGAAAGACCAAGTGAGATCTAGCGAGCTTCGAGGTGTGATCCTCATCCCGGAAAATTTTGACCGAGATTTTAAAGCACAGGGAACCTTTGCCCGCCTACAAGTCATTGCCGACGGTAGTGAACCCAATACGGCAAGTCTTCTTCAGAATTATGCAAGGGCAACTTATCAAGGATGGTTCCTGCAACATACTCTCCAAGAAGGAGTTACTCTCAAACTACCCGTCCAATTAGAGCCGCGGGTTTGGTATAATCCCGCCGGCATAAGTCGATTTTTCCTTTTGCCGGGCTCCATTGCCGTTATTATGACCATTATCGGAACCCTTCTGACAGCCCTTGTCATTGCTCGAGAATGGGAAAGGGGAACCATGGAGGCTATGCTTGTCACCCCTTTACGAGTCAGTGAGATTCTTCTGGGCAAATTAATTCCTTATTTTATCCTTGGTATCGGCTCTCTTTTAGTCTGTTTACTGCTCTCGGTTTTTGTTTTTGCCGTCCCCTTTCGAGGATCTCTTTGGCTTCTCTTGCTGGTTTCCTCTTTATTCTTAATCTCTGCCTTAGGCCTTGGACTCCTTATTTCAACCCTTGCGAAAAATCAGTTTATCGCCTCTCAAGCGGCTCTCTATTCAGCCTTTTTACCGGCTTTTCTTCTCTCCGGCTTTATCTTTGAAATTGAAAGCATGCCCGATGCCTTGCAGAAGATTACCTTTATTTTACCGGCGCGTTATTTTGTGCAATCCCTCAAAACCCTTTTTCTGGCAGGGGATGTCTACACGCTTATTGCCTTGAATGCTTCGGGTATTATCATGATGGGCGCTCTCTTTCTTTTTATTGCAAAAACAAAGATCCGAAAAAGGCTTGATTAAATGAAACGGCAACTATTTTCCCTTGTGATCAAAGAGTTTCTAGCGGTTTGGCGAGATAAACAAACCCGAAGCGTTCTCATTCTCCCGCCTCTTCTTCAACTCTTTTTGTTTTCCTTTGCGGCAACCTTAGAAGTAAAAAATATTGATATTGTGTTTTATAATCAAGATACGGGCAAACATAGTATTGAGCTCATTCAACGCCTTGTCGCTTCTCCCAAAATATCCCAAGCCCATTATGTCTATAATGAAAAAGATCTGGCAGATATGATTCATCAACAAAAAGCCCTTCTTGGTGTTCGCTTTCTCCCCAATTTTTCAAAAAACATTCAACAAAAAGAAACCGGAAAGGTGCAGATTCTCCTTGACGGAAGACGCTCAAACGCTGCAACAATCACCTCGGGCTATATAAATGAAATCACTGACACCTATAGTCGAGAGATTGCAGTTGACCTGAAAATGCCCCTCTTAGATGCGGATATGGTTCAACGGAATTGGTTTAATCCAAACTTAGAATATTCATGGTTTACAATCGCATCCCTTGTCGCCATTCTGGCCATGATGATTGCCTTGGTTCTCACATCCCTTTCCGTTGCACGAGAACGGGAAATGGGCACCTTCGAGCAACTGCTTGTATCCCCCGTTACCCCCAATGAAATATTACTTGGCAAAACCATACCGGCTTTTTTAATTGCAACGGCAGAAGCCACCGTCATTCTCGTCCTCTCCATGTATCTTTTTGGTATTGAATTTCAAGGAAGTTTATTATTAATCTATGGGAGTATGGTTGTTTTCTTGCTGGCTATTATTGGCATCGGCCTCTTTATTTCCGCTCTGTGCATGACCCAACAACAAGCCGTTCTTGGAACCTTTCTATTCATGACGCCTGCCGTTCTTATCTCGGGATTTGCAACACCGACAGAAAACATGCCTCAATGGCTCCAATACATTGCCGAGCTCATTCCTCTCAAACACTTCCTTATTGTCGTCAAAGGTGTTTTCTTAAAAGATATGGGATTTTTAACCGTCGTTCAAAACACCTGGCCTAACGCTGTCATTGCCGCTGTCACCCTTCCCCTTGCAGGGTGGTTTTTTAAGCACCGCATGGCGTAACTTACACAACCGAAACACTATCTATGGAATCTGTGATAATCACATTATTGTTTACCAAGGTATTAATAATATCGGATTGTGTCGCGACACCATTGGTGAGATCGACATTCTCTACAATGATCACTTGGTCGGCATTATGATTTGCAGTTCCGTCAATACCACCCGTCGTATTAATATAAAGTGTGGAATCTCCGCCGCTAAACTCAACAAATAAATAATCCGTTAAGGTCTCATGTGATTCCCCACTTAACAAATTACTCAAGTCAATATGGTCATCTTCCATACCGCCAAAAAATGAATTGTGAAAATCCGTTATTGTATCCGTTGCAGGCGTTGCCGTCGTCCCTTCATCGCCCTCAAGCCACAAAAAGACGTCATCCCCTGCACCCCCTGTTAAAATATCATTCCCTTTTCCGCCAAGAAGGATGTCACGGCCGCCTCCGCCTCGAAGATCATCATTTCCTTCACCTCCATCAAGAAAATCGTCTCCGCCCCCCCCCGGTTAAGGTATCATTTCCTTCACGCCCCGAAATATAATCATTGGCACTGGAACCGGTGAGGCTATTATTATTTCCGGACGTTCCCATAATGGTGTTATCCAAAATTTCAAACTGAATCGTTTGCGTATCCGTAACCGTCGTAGTGTTACCGGCACCGTCCGTTGCTTGCACCGTAATCGTTAAGGTATCAACGCCCGTATACCCCGGCTTTGCAGCATCCGGCGGGGACAACGTTAAGTCTTCCAAATCAGCAATGCCAAGTTCTCAAACACCGCCGCCCATATTTGTTCCCGCACTCAAAACCGATGTAGAATCCACCCCGCTAATGGTGATAACCACATCATTAGAATCAATAGCCGTTTCATCTGTTACGGTGAGGTTTATATTCAATTCAACGGGCTGCTTCTCAACCGGCGCGTCATTAATTCTAAAATTATCTAAGGCAAAGCCGGAGAAAATTGTTTGATCTCCCACATTGAATAAGGCAAAAGAAATTTCGACAGGCCCCTCTTCTGTTGCAGTATAACTAAAAGTTTCCCACCCGCTTGCAGCGAATCCCCAGATATCGGATGATCGTGTTAACTCCGTCACAACGCCGTTAATGACGACGAATACAACATCATTAAAATTGTTTTCATATTGTAACTCTTCTGAGCCCAAGAAATTTCAATCAAATTTGATAACGTCTCCCGCTTTTGCATAAAGAACTGTCTGAGCATAAGAGCCATTCGTCACATTTAAGGTTCCCTTAGGCCCGGGCCCATCGGGATCAATCGTATCAAAAATCCCGGAGGCTACGCCTAAAGCCGTTTCTATCTGGCTTTGGGAACTGCCGTTAGCAATCAGACCCAACATTTGAGAACCCTCGTTAGAAAACACATCTACCGCACCGTTTGAATTAAAAACAACATTTGAACCGTTATTAAAGCTCATCACCGTGGTTGTTTTAACGTCACTTCCTGTGCTGATATCAAAATAATTTCCTGTTGCACTTGTCTCAAAGGTATGGTCGGGCGCATTAAGAGAAAGGATATTATCATTAAATGTTAAGTTGATAAGAGGCGCATCCGGAACATCCGTATCAACGGTGTAACTCTCCGTAGCCGTTGCCGTGCCGGGATTACCGGCCGCGTCAAAGGTGGTGATACTTGCCTCGACGATCATATCCGGATCGGCTGCAAGGTCGCTGCCCGCAACATTAATGCTAAAGGTATTGTCCCCCAGAACAACGCCCGTGTACGTTACCCCGTTAACGGTTAAGGTCACGGTGTCTCCGACTTTCGCATCGCCGCCGACAGAACCCGTAATCGCAATCGTACTTTGTGATTCCGCAAGGTTAATAATGTCGTCCGCCGTAATAGACGAAGCCAAGGTAATCTCTACCGTGGGAGATGAAAAGTTGCTTTTTCCCACAACTTTTTGGAAATTATTAATGAGGGAATTTTCATGAATTAACGCACTATGATCATTGAGATTTTCTTCAATTTCTTCTTCATTTTGATATTGAAAATCGGCTAGCCCCTCCGGATGAAGTAAGGAGCCGACTTCGATGTTTCCCGGGGTAAGATTACCACCCTCCGTATCAGCTCTGACCAAATTACGAAAAGGAACACTAAATAAAGGGGAACGTTGCTGTTGAATGATTGCCGAAAATGTTTCGGAAGCTTCCAAAAAGAGTGAAAAAACAGGATTTAACATAGACAGTGCAACATTTTGCACTCCCCCCTTCCATGTCCCCTAACTCCGCCTCCATTGTTGTTAGTTCGGGCACAGCTTGAAATAAAGTCAACATAGAAGAATCCATTTTTATGAAAAAAGGATTTGTAAAAAGATAATACCCTGCGTCTATTTGATCATTCATTAAATAACTCGCCCGTAAATAGAAGTATAATTCTAAATTAAACTATATGTTATTCATTATACATGAAAACGTATCTTTTTTGTTAAATTTTTTAGACGGGAAAATAAAAAAAACACTCAAAAACGACAGAGTATAAAAATAATATGAAAAATTCTTTTAGGTCATACACTCCCTCTTCAAGGGGCAAGTCTATGATAAAATTCTATATTTAAAAAATAAGTTTATTAACGAATATTAAGTACAACAAAACAATTTGATATTTTATTTTTTTGCGATATTCTGAACAAGGAATGTATTTTTACAGGGAGCTATACTATGATATTTTATTCAAACTATCGATCTTTTTTTCCGGCTTTTATTTCCTTACTTTTCTTATGTGTAACGCCAAGTCTTTCCAGTGACATAGAACATGACGGAGAAAACGGAATCGTTGCTATTAATATGGGACACCCAACCTGTACCCATAAGCCTGATCACCCCTATACCATGCAAAGCCCACCTGAATATTTAGAGCAGGATTCCTATTTTAGTTATCTAAAAAAAACAGGTTACATTTATTGGGTCACCGGTAATGTCCTCGCTTCGGCCAAATATGTTGTTGGTGTCGCCGTAACAGGCGTGGCAAATGTCAGCCTATGGGATTTTGTTTCCGAAGATGCAAGAGGAAATCTTGCTATTGCAACAGCCGTCTTAACACTAACCACCGTTGTATTACAAGGCCTTGAAACAGGGGCAAACTCGAAAGCAAAGCGCTATAAAAAAGAAGCCAAGGGCATGATTGCTCAAGCCAATTTAAACGCAGGCCTTCCCGTTCAGCCTGTTATAGACAGTGAGGATTTATAAAGACCATATAGAGCATTCTACTCTTAAAGTCTCTTACAACGATCCCTAAAACGCCCTTGAATTTCTTGGGCAATTCGGGCTGTCTCACCTTGCAAAGGGACAACATCCCAATTTTGAAGACTACCCAAAAAGGGCTTGGTTGCCCCTTTCTCCTCAAGGGCTTGATGGAAATAACGGAATTTTTTCGGCATCTTTTGCACGTTTGAAGGAAGCGGAGAAATATATACGGGCTTCCCCGTAGAGCACGCTTCTGCAACCATAGAGATAGAATCGGCCGTCACAATGATATGATCTGCCAAACCGAGATAAGCAAAATAAGGATTAGGCGTTTTACTGTGCAAAGGATCATAAATTTCCAAAGGCACGCCCTTTGTTGCTTTTAAAAATTCCTCTTTGAAATCTTCGGGAGTCCGCCTTGAAAAACTCACTAAAAAACGAGCTTGGCGTGTTCTATACAGATGAGCCAGTTGGCAGCCTAAGGTTATAAAATGTTCTTTTTCTAAGACAAAGCCTTTGCCGGGTCCACCAAGAAGAACCGTAACAACGGGACCCTCGGCACTTTTCTCACGAGACTTAAATAACGCAGCTTCTCGAGATAAACGCTCCGGTGTTACGCGATGCAGACCGCCGGAAACTTCCAAGACATTAGGATACGTTAAACGATCATGCTCCGGGGCGACGATAAAATCAAAAAGGCCGTGATAAAGGCGCGGATTTAAAATATTCACAAGGAATGTATTTTGAACTTTTTTCTTTAAAAGCGCCCCCACAACACTGCCGCGGGTTCCTGAAGAAATAATCAGATCAGGAACGCCCTCTTCTTCTATCTCTTTTAAAAGCCCTTTTTTAAAACGTAAAAAGAAAAACCAAAGAGGACGGGGGATGAAATGTAAAAAAGAAGATTGTGGGATCGGTTTAGAAACAATCTCAACGACCCCCAAAGCTTCTGCCAAACCGCGACATTGGTTTTCACTGCCTTTTTTTTCAGCATCAAAAACGAGCCAACAAGACTCGATAATTTTAGGGGAAGTCATTTAAAATGCGCCTATTTATACTCTACGGATAGAATTTCGTAAGTCTTTTTACCACTAGGGGTTTGAACGCTCACACTATCGCCTTCAGACTTACCGATTAAGGCTTTCGAGAGAGGCGCTTGAAAAGAGAGCTTAAACTCTTTGATATTTGATTCATCCGTGCCAACCAACTGATAGGTGGTTTTCTCATCTGAAGCTTCATCAACAATGGTTACCGTTGCTGAAAAACGCACAATATCTCCGCCCATCTTTAAGGGATCAATAACTTCCGCCGACCCTAATTTAGCCTCAATATCTTTAATGCGGGCTTCAATAAAGCCTTGCTTTTCCCGTGCTGCATGGTACTCGGCATTTTCGGATAAGTCACCATGAGCCCGCGCTTCTGCAATGGCCGCAATAATTTCTTTGCGCTCGACATTTTTTAAATACTGTAATTCAACCTCAAGGGCCTTGTGCCCCTTGGCTGTCATTGGAAACTTCTGCATTTTAACTCTCTAATTATAAACCGTATCACTCTTTATACAGGTTAATAGACAAAGGGACAATACGAAAGAAAAAAGCTTGCGCCCACTTCTGCCCGCTTGAGTTCTCGAGGTTTCTTAGTATTTCCTCACTCTATCTAAATATAGAAAATAATAAAATATTGACAATTAAAATATTGAAATGTTATAAAGACAAAATTAATTTAGGAATTTACAGATGATTTCATTTAATAAAAGCGTTGTTAAATTATCCCTTGTTCTTCTTTGTGCCCTTGCCATATCAAAAGTAAACGCATGTGAATTTTCAGAGAGCGAGAGCTTAACTAAAGACTGCCGAGAAAAAATAAACTCTTATAAAACGCGTTTTCAGTATAGAGAGGATCAAACTTTACATCTGGCTGCTGCCGTTGTCGGTTGCGGTTATTACAAAGGAATTTCACCGGAAAATCTTGAAAAATACATAAATAAATTAGCCTCTCAACACGCCTCTAATTTTGGTGTTGTCTATGAAATGTCCCCGATCTCTCTATTCTCTCCCCTTTCTTCCCTCTATCGAGAGTTTTTTGTTCCATGGGACGATGAACAAATGCAACAAGCAGCAATTATCACTAAAATTTATTCCCGATACGAATCCCCGGTACCGGAAACATTATCATCCACAGGCCCAAGTCTTTTACATTCCTTTCTAAGCAAAGATTATTCTACATACCCGGAACTTCTTCCGGTACGCTCATACCTCCAAACCCTCTTTGGTGAAAAAGTCCCCGCCTCCACCGATGAAGTTTTTCTAACGTATGCCTATATCTTTTATCATTTTGAAGTTGGGCAAGAGAAAGCCTCGTCTCTTGTAAAATTTTCACAGACTTTTGATATGACGCCATACTTAGAAAGAATAGAGGCCGAACGCTTGGATAGCCCTTATGACCTCTTGGGGTATTTTTTAAAGGGTCTCGATGCTTGGCGCCTTTGTATGGACTTCAACCGGCAAAGAGACGGGAAAAATTGGGTAAACTACGAACAAACGGAACAAGGCACAATCCCTTCTTTACTCAAAGGTTTTGACTTTTTGAAACGGACTCAAAGTGAAAGGCTGAGCGTCGACTATCTGCAAAGACTCTATGATGTGGCCTTTCAACACAGCAGCGCCACCCCTTCTAGGGGTCTTCGCTATGGTTTGGCATTATCCGATACGACTCTTTCATTTATTTTAGACTCCGGAAAATATAGCCATGTTTCAGAACTCGACCTTATAAGATACGGAAATGGCTTTAGTCTCAAAATGTCAATGAGGGGCCTTAAAGATCTCAATCCTCTTCTTGAAGGATTTATTAAAGATTATTATGATGTCATAGAAAATGAAAATGCTTCTTTTAAGGATAAGCTCGTTGCCGCCAATGAATTAAGCCATGTTTTGGTTATTACCCATCCCCATAGGGACGGAAACACTCGGACTTTTACAACGCTTTTACTTAATAAAACCTTGATGGATTTAGGTATACCTCCTTGTATTTTTGAAAACCCCAATGCCTTTGACGGACATACTTCTCCCGAAGCACTTCCTTTGATCTTAAAAGGCATTGAAAACTTTAAAAATGTTCGCGACGGCAAACTGCCGGACGGCATGCGCACAACTCAAGATTTTCTAGATCTTAAGGATGAGCGCCAAGGAAAAGTGTCTTTTATTCCAAGTACCTCCAAATCATAAACGCCGGCGGCAATCTCTGCAAAAAGTTCTTTTACAGGGGTTGCTATATTATGCCCACTTTACTTCCGGCGGCATAGACATAAGGATTCCATCAACATTACCTCCGGTTTTAAGGCCGAAAAGCGTTCCCCGATCATAGAGTAAGTTAAACTCCACATACCGTCCTCTACGTTGAAGGAGATATTGGCGTTGCTCGTGTGTCCACTCAAGATTCATGCGTCGGCGTACAATTTTGGGATAAATATCTAAAAAGGCCAGTCCCACATCTCGTGTAAAAGCAAAATCTTCTTCAGAATCTCCGGAATCTAAATAATCATAAAAAATACCGCCGATACCTCGCGGCTCGTTTCTGTGCTTTAAAAAAAAGTACTCGTCGCACCACTTTTTAAATTTCGGATAATAATCCGGATCATGGGCATCACAAGCCGTCTTATAAGCCTCGTGAAAATCCTTATTATCTTCCTCGAAGGGGTAACAAGGGGTGAGGTCGCCGCCGCCGCCGAACCATTTTTTCTCTGCCGTTACAATATGACGGGTATTCATATGAACGGCAGGCACGTTAGGGTTGGCCATGTGAGCCACAAGAGAAATACCGCTAGCCCAAAAAGAAGGATCATTATCCGTACCGGGAATCTGGCTGCGAAACTCCTCCGAGAACTCTCCAAAAACAGTTGAAATATTAACACCGACCTTCTCGAACACATTCCCTTTCATAAGGCCGATGACACCGCCGCCGCCTTCATTGTGATCCCATGGCGTAAAGTCGAAGACCCCCGGAGCCAGATTATTTTTTTCAGCATACTCTTTTTCAATTTCCTCAAATGCCGACGTAATTTGATCGCGCAACTGTTTAAACCAAGAAGCCGCATCTTCCTTAAAACAAGGTGTGTTTGTTTGAGGCATTCCAAATCTCCTTTTTTGTATAGCCGATAATCTTACCGTGTTTGTCGTAAAGCTTCACCCAAAACCATAGCGCCTGCCAAAGCGACATTTAAAGAGCGCCGCCCTTCAATCATAGGAATGGTAATATGATAAGGGATTTCTTGTGCAACATCCTCGGGAAGGCCGTCGCTTTCTCGTCCTAAAATCAAGATGTCTTGAGAGGTAAATTCAAAATCCGTATACGACAGATCACTATGGGGCGTCAAATAAACAAGGCGTTTATTTTTTTCTCGGGTTTTATCTTTAAAACACTGCCATGACGTATGACGTGTGTAATTGGCAAGCTCCACATAATCCATGCCTGCACGCTTGAGTCTTGAATCGCTTAGACCAAAACCACAAGGTTCAATAATATCAAGCTGAACACCCAAACAAGCTCCGGCGCGCAATAAGGTTCCTGTGTTTTGGGGAATTTCCGGTTGATAAAGGGCAAGTCTGATCAAAAATCTATCCTAATTTATTTTATATAGAACTACCATATCATACGCCGACGAGGGGAAAAGCCCATAAAAATATCTCGGATTTCGAAAAAATATGCGCGTGCTTTTTAGACACTATTTTGCTACAAGAGGAACTATGCTTAGCTTTTCGCTCCTCCAAGACGGTTTGCAGTTTATAAACCAACAGCCCTTTGCATTGCAAACGGTCATCATTTTGCTGACCTATGCTTTGGCACCTCCGTGCGGTGTTCCTATCTCGGCAATCACCTATACAACAGCTTTTATTTTTGGACTCAAAGGCGGCATTTTACCGGCCTTAACAGGATACTGCCTTAGCATGACTCTGCTTTTTGAAGGTGCTTCCCGTCTTAAAGACTTCTCTTTTATTCAATTTACCCCTCGTGGTTTTATTGAGGCTTACCAAAAAAAACGCCTCTTAACTTATTGTGACCTTGGCACGGTACGATATGAGTTCTAAGAAAGTCATTTTTTGGTTTCGTCAAGACCTGCGGCTCGCCGATAATCCGGCTCTTGTTGAAGCTGCAAAAGCGGGACATGTTTTGCCGGTTTATATTTTTGATACAAGCCCTAAAAATCCACGACCTTTAGGCGATCCCTCAAAATGGTGGTTACATCGTAGTCTGGAAGCTCTTCAAAAAAAAGGCGTACCCCTTTTAATTCAAAGCGGAAAACCTTTGGCTGTTTTAAAAAAACTCACAGAAATCTTAGACATTGACGGAATTTACTGGAATCGGACTTATACTCCCTATGACATAGAGCGCGACAAAGAAATAAAGTTGTCTCTTGACGGGTGTCGAAGTTTTAACGGATCGCTTTTACACGAGCCGTGGACGGTTGCCAATTTAGAGGGAAATTACTATCGTGTTTTTACGCCCTTTTGGAAAAAATGCCTCACCTTGGAAACACGAAGCGTTTTAGAGGAGCCTTCTGTAACTTATATAAGAGATCTCGGGACAGAGATAAAAAAACTATCTCTTAATGATGTTTTGCCCCATCCTCGGTGGGCCTCAAAATTTGAACACTACTCGGAACCGGGAGAGCAAGGCGCCCAAAAAGCCCTTACCCTATTCATAGAAAAAAAATTAAAGGGGTATAAAAAAAACCGCAACATCCCCGCTCTCAACCACACATCTCATTTATCGCCCCATCTTCATTTTGGCAGTATTAGCCCCCATCAAATTTGGAAAGAAACTCAAAAGGTAATGACTTCTGACTCTGAAGATTCAGATACCTTTCGCTCGGAACTGGGGTGGCGAGAATTTTGCCATTCTCTTTTATATCATGCGCCCCACGTTTGCCGACATCCCTTTCAAGAAAAATTCAAAAACCTTCCATGGGTCACGGATTCCCCCTTTTTAACGCCTTGGAAACAAGGACAAACCGGCTATCCGATTATTGATGCCGGCATGAGAGAACTTTGGGAAACCGGTTACATGCATAATCGTGTCCGAATGATTGTCGCCTCCTTTTTAACCAAACATTGCCTTATTCATTGGAGAACCGGAGAAGGTCATTTTTGGGAAACTCTTGTGGATGCCGACCTTGCCAGTAACGTTTTAAACTGGCAGTGGGTTGCAGGGTGCGGTGCAGATGCAGCCCCTTATTTTCGTATTTTTAATCCCGTCACACAGTCAAAGAAATTTGATCCCGCCGGAACTTATATTCGCCGCTGGGTCCCAGAATTAACCTCTCTCTCCGACAAACAAATTCATACCCCTTGGCTCCTTTCGGCAGAACAACAAAAAAGGTTGGGGTGTCAAATCGGACAAGATTACCCGTCACCTATTCTAAATCTTGACGAAGGACGAAAGAAAGCTTTAGAAGCTTATAAAGAGTTATAAAAGTAAACCCTTTAGGCATTGATGATATTTCTGTATAGTAATTCTTAATAAAGGAATGATGTCGATGTTTTTCAAAACCTTAGCTCTTTTGCTTCTGAGCTTCACTTTTTGGTTTGGCGGACTCGTTTGGTTCATTGAGGACATGCCTCAAGGGACACCCGATCCATCGCTCAAAACAAGCGCTATTGTTGTGCTAACAGGGGGAAATAACCGGATTTCCGAAGGACTGGAACTTCTATCACAAAATAAATCGGGAGAACTCTTAATCTCCGGTGTGCGCCGTGGGGCCTCTTTAAAAGCAATTATTCTGGGATCAGGATACCATGGCGCTTTTAATGCCCAAAAGATTGCCCTTGATTATAAATCAACAACTACCGTTGAAAATGCTCAAAATGTGGCAAAGTGGGCATCACGAAGGAATATAAAATCCATTCGGCTTGTCACGGCAAACTACCATATGCGACGGGCACTTATTGAGTTTAATCACTATTTGAAAGATGTTAATATAATACCGCATGCTGTAAACCCCCTTGACCCCGTGCAAAAGACATGGTGCAAAGACTATAAGATTTTTTGCCTTTACCTCAATGAATACCATAAATATTTAGGGGCATTTGCCCGAATGAACATTAGACGCGCTTACAAAAAGGATCCATAAGACCCAATGATGCAGTATATTCGCTCTTTAATTTTTAATATTGTTTTTTTTATATGGATGACATTTATCTCTGTTCTGTGCGTTCTTGCCGGCCTTTTTTGGGGTTATAAAGGCGTGAATCGCATAGGGGAATTTTGTTCTGCCGGTGTTGAAAAACTCTTGCGCGTGATTGTTGGGACAACAACGGAATTCAGAGGGCACGACCATGTTCCAAAAGACGGGAAATTCTTAGTCGCTTGTAAACATCAATCTGCTTGGGAAACCATTTCCCTCCATCGTTTTGTAAAAGATCCAACGGTTATTATGAAAAAAGAACTCTTGTATGTTCCTCTGTTCGGCTTGGTGGTTAAATTAGCAGGTTCCATTCTCATTGATCGAAAAAAAGGGAAACTCGTTCTTGGACAAATGATTGAAGGCGCTAAAAAGAGTCTGGAAAATAACAGACCTATCTTTATTTTTCCCGAAGGAACACGCGGTATTCCGGGTCAACCCGGGCGCTATCGCCGTGGCATTTTTTCTCTCTACGAAACGTTAAATGTTCCTGTTTTACCCATTGCGCTAAACTCCGGTTGCTTTTGGCCAAGGCGGGGCTTTTTAAAAACAAAGGGACATATCGTCATAGAGTATCTTCCCCCCATTATGCCGGGTTTGAACGAGAAAGACTTCATGACCAAACTTCAGAGCGTTCTTGAAGAGGCCTCCCTAAAATTACTCCCTAAGCCTATTTCTAAAGGATAAAAAATCATGAAAAAACTCAAACTCTTGCTCTTTGTCGGCCTTTTAGGAATTTTAGGCGCCTATACCTATCTTTGGTACTTAGCAGCCAATAAGCTTGAAATGGTTGTGGTTGAACAAGCAACACTCTTGGAAGAAAAAGGCTATCGCATTGCCTATGGAGCCATCCGTGTAAAGGGTTTTCCCTTAAAGATTAACCTTGAAATTGATGATGCCGTCATTGAAGCTCCGGGAGCTATTGCCGCCTCTCTTTCAATCACAGGCACGCTCCACGGTTATGCCTCGATTTTCTCACCGACTACCGTTGAATTCTTTACAGACCAAGGGGTTGACATTAAAACAGCACTTCCGGGCGAAGATAATAATACGGTTCTTAAAGCTTCCGGCCTCACCGCAACCATGCCCCTTCCCAACCCTTTGCAGAATTTCAAAGTGACCCTCCAAAACCCTTATATGGGCGGTGTTGATGTGAAGGCGCATCACTTAAGTCTTGGGCTGAAACTCCATGAAAGCGATCGAACTCTGGATCTTTATTCATTTGAAATAACAGAAATTGATCCGGGTAAACAACTGATTTCAAGTTTTCCCCAAATCATTGATAGCCTCCAAGCAGAACTCTCTCTCAGGGGAAAGGTGCGCGTGGACGTCCCTTTGGAAACGGCGCTGACCAATTGGTATGAAAGCGCAGGAACATTAGATGTCGGCACCCTTTCTATAAAATGGGGGGATTTGAAGGTTGATTTAAACGGCACTTGCGCCTTGGATCAAGGATTACAACCCCTTGCAGCATTCTCGGCAGAAATCTACGGCCTTAACGCCATTCTCAAAAAACTAAGCGAACTTGGTTTTATTCACGAAAATATATTGCCCATTTTGAAAGCTTCTCTTAATTTTCTAAAAGAAAGCAAAAAAAACGGTCAGGGACACAGCATTTACCATAAAGTGTCTATAACATTACAAGATAATGATTTGGTCATCGGCTCTATTCCCGTGGTGAAGTTCCCGCCTATAAATTGGTCAAAACTGGGGGATTAACACTATGTATCAAAAAGAGAAAAAGGTTCATTTTTTCCCGGAATCTTTCAGAGTTTTTATAAAGGCACGCAGCTTGGAATTGTTGGGACTTTCTCTTTTAGCTTTGTCCGGATTTTTCTTTTTGTCTTTGCTGACCTACGACCGCAGCGACGCTTCCGTCAATGTTATTTCGTCCCTTGAGCATTTTAAAAATGCCCTTGGCCAAAACGGCGCTTATATAGCTGACTTTTTCATGCAATATGTTGGCCGTGCTTCTTATATTATTCCCTTTTGCATCGCTTTTTGGGGGTTTTTAACCTTAGCCCATTACTCTTTGACAAAACCCTTTAAGCGCCTATTTGCCTTGGGCATTGCGGTTTTATTGCTTGCCCTTGCGGGTGCAACTATCGTTATGTTTATGCAATGGGAAACGCCCCAAGGTGCGATTGCCTTAACCGTTGCCTTGCAGCTTTTCTCTTTATTCGATAGCCTTGCAATGCTCCCTTTTTTGCCGATCGCAGCTGGTCTTTTTTTTGCAGGATCTGCTGCCTCTTTCTTGTATGCAGCGTCCCTTTCTCTCTCTCAATGGCAAAGCTTGGCTCTAACGGTTAGCGTCTTCCTAAAAACATCTCTGAAAATTCTTGGGTGGATTTGGACAAAATGGCAGGCTTACACCTCCCTAAAACCAAAGAAACAAGAACCCGAGAGGCCTGATTTAGAGCTCGCCTATGATTCTTCAGCAGATCACTCTCCGGAACATGACCTCGACGATTGCTTTGTTTTAAATGAAGAAGCTTCCCAAATTGAACACACCCAAAAAACAACACCCCGCAGGGACTTTAAAAAGCCTGCCCCCTTATCCCTTAAGGATGATGAAAGCTATACGTTGCCCTCCCTTGATTTATTACAAGATTCAAGTGCAGAGCAAAAAACAACTCTGACAAAACGTGAACTGGAAGAAAATATCGAGCGCTTGGCTCAAGTCCTCACGGATTATGGTGTGCAAGGGCAAATTGTCGGGGCTAAACCCGGGCCTGTTGTAACCCTTTACGAGCTTGAGCCTGCACCGGGCATTAAATCCTCCCGTATCATTGGTCTTGCCGATGACATAGCGCGCTCTATGCATGCTCTTTCAGCTCGTATTGCCGTTGTCCCCGGAAAAAACCTTATCGGTATAGAGCTTCCCAATGGAACACGGCAAACGGTTTATCTACAAGATCTTCTCGCCTCAAAAGGTTTTGATGATAGTTCTGCAAAGCTCAACCTCGCCCTTGGAAAAAATATCAGCGGCTCACCGGTCTTAACGAATCTCGCCGGAATGCCCCATATGATTGTAGCAGGAACCACAGGATCAGGTAAATCCGTCGGCATTAACGCTATGATTCTGTCTTTACTCTATCGCCATTCTCCGGAGACTTGCCGTTTGATCTTGATTGATCCTAAGATGCTGGAATTTTCAATGTATAACGATATTCCGCACCTCTTGACCCCCGTTGTAACAGAACCTAGTAAAGCTGTTTTCGCTTTAAAATGGGCAGTACGAGAAATGGAAAACAGATATCGCGGCATGTCCCACTTAGGGGTACGTAATATTGAAAACTATAATACGGCCTTAAAACAAGCCACAGCTGAAGGGCGTGAAATTACCAGAACCGTTCAAACGGGATTTGATCCGGAAACAGGGCAGCCGACCTTTGAAGAGCAACCTATCAATATGAAGCCGCTTCCTTATATCGTTGTCATTGTAGATGAAATGGCAGATTTAATGATGGTTGCCGGTAAGGATATAGAATCCGCCGTTCAGCGCCTCGCACAAATGGCTCGTGCTGCAGGTATTCATGTGATCATGGCAACGCAACGCCCCTCCGTTGATGTGATCACAGGAACCATTAAAGCAAACTTTCCAACCCGCATTAGCTTTCAAGTCACCTCAAAATTCGATAGCCGAACCATTTTAGGCGAGCAAGGCGCCGAACAGCTGTTGGGTCGAGGCGACATGCTCTTTATGGAAGCCGGCGGCCGCATTCAGCGAATCCATGGTCCTTTCGTTAGCGATGAAGAAGTTGAACGCATTGTTACTTTCTTAAAAAGCCAAGGCTCACCCGATTACATGAGCAATGTATGTGACGAATCCGGTGAGCTTGGTATGGAAGCACTTGGCGGGAATTCGGGAGATGACGGCGATGACCTTTATATGAAGGCCGTTGCCATTGTGAGACACGAACGCAAGGCCTCAACAAGCTTTATCCAAAGACGTTTACAAATCGGCTATAACCGTGCAGCTCGTATTATCGAACAGATGGAAGCTGCGAATATTGTGACGCCTGCAAATCACGTAGGTAAGCGAGAAATTATTATTGATGAGGTAGGCTAAAAATGACGTTTAATTTACTAAAACTTTTAATTTTTGTCGGATTTTGCACCCAAGGTATAACCGGTATACAAAGTGCTCCGGAGAATACCGGCGTCAAGCTCTCCCAAGTCGAATCCTATTTAAATACCCTAAAAACCCTTCAAGCGACCTTTAAGCAATGGGATCAAAACGGCGCTTTAACAACGGGAATACTATATCTTAAACGCCCGGGGCATATTCGCATGACCTATGATAAACCCTCTACATTGGTCATTCTAGCCGATGGAGAAACCCTCTTTTTCATCGATCGTGCAACGAGGGATCTTTCCTATTCCCCCATCGGGCAGTCGCCTGCATCCTTCCTTTTAGATCCCCATATTGAATTCCAAAAGAATTTTAAGATTAAAAGTTTTAAAATGGAGGGGAACAAAATTTTCCTCACCATCAGTAAAAAAGGAAATGAAGATTTAGGAGCTCTAACCCTTGTTTTCCGAAAATCTCCGTCTCTGCAATTAATTCAATGGATCATTTTGGATCCTCAAAACAAAAAAACCATTGTGAATCTTGAGAAAATTACCGCGGGTCATGACTTGGCTCAAACTCTTTTTGATCCTTCTGTTTTCTTGGATAAGTAGACAAAAAAACCAAGGGCCGTCCAAACTCACGATTTAACTTCTTTGCGTTTACATTCTTTCGAGACCCCCTATCGACACGGGCGATGTCTCCGGCGCCTTTTACAAACACTCTATAACCCTTTTGAAAACTCTCGGATGTTCTTCACGCCTTCCTTCCCTATCAATGTAGGATTTATCTCCGACGCCTAAGAAAAGCCTTGTTAAAAAAAGCCATACATCACCTTTTATTCTTTCTTAATTAAAAAATATTGACTTTATACTTTCGGTAACAATATATATAAATAACATTTTTAAAAATACAGAAAGGATATCAACTATGAATATGTCAAAATACACACTTGCTTTACTTCTGCCTTTAACAGCTTCAGCCCCCTTATTGGCTTCAATGATTGATGATGAAACTGTACCTGCGCAACATCACTATAGCTTTGAGAGAACTTACTCTGCCGCACAATACGAGCATTTCCTTAAAACGGCTCATTTATCTTCTCCTACTTATCCTTCTTCTTGTATTTCAAGCTCCTCTCGAAATGAGTTTTTAAGATACGCCTTTTATTATGGCATCACGTCCCTCGAGTCTACCGACAGCATGCGTGCAACGAGCCAAGACAGCCGATTTGGCCTTTATAAAATAGCTGTCGCCCTTGTTAATATAACAACTTCAAATAATTTTAGCCTTGTCTTTGATGAGCCTAGAAAACGAGGGAATACCCTCTACAAACTGCTTAATATCATTGAAAAAATAATACTCCCTGACCTCTCAGAAAATAGAAATACCCCCAACGCTAAGCAACTTAGGTACCCCCTTCAACTTTCTCGCCTTATTTTGCGTAGCGGACATTTTGAAGATCTCCTTGATATTCATCAACGTTACGTTGGTTTTAGCTTCGAGAGACGAAATAGATGGATGACCTGCCTCTGGGATGACCTGACGGCTCTTAAAGGCGATTCTCGAACCGTTGTAATTGAGACATTAATGGCAAAAATGATTTTAGAACACAATTATACACCGGAAGGTATCGCTGATCCTCTTAGACTTGCAAACCGTCTTCTTCTTGAAAACCATACCCATTCTTCCGGTAGAAATAGCTCTTCCTCTTACGTAAGGGGAGAGCCTGAGATTAGCCACCTCACAACAAGAACGACCCTTATGTCAACAGAACGCTCGGCGCTTCGTGATTTATTACATCAAAAACAAGAAGTAGCACGGGAAGCCTCTTCCCCCGAAGACCTTCTCTCCCCCGACAGTGCGGATTCCGCACTCTCTAACAGTATGGAAATATGTACGCCTGATAACACAGAACATTTTGCCTTTGATGGTTCAAGTTTATTCACTTTCAATAACATGGATCCTTTGTTCAAAAGTAACAACCAATCTTCATCATACCGCCATACAAGAGGATCAAGAGAACCTGACTTACTTACAGACGCCCTGCTTGGAAAAATTAAAACAGCAGGCTTTTCAAGCAATTTGTCTTCTATGGGAGAGGGAGACAATGACTTCTTAATGCAAGTTACCCTTGAAGAGATCGGTCGTCACTTTCTTATTGAAAATTTCGATCCCGTTCAAGCGATTCAAAACTATCGTGCCGTTTTCTCAAGCGACCCAAGGAGTGATGAAGACTTAGTTCGTAAAATGGTTCCGATAATTTTGGCGAACTAGGGCTCTTAAAAATTTAGGGCGCTCATAAAAAAAAGCAAGGGACCTTTAAAAAATCCCTTGCTAAAACGCTCTGTTTTTGGTTTATAGAAGAAGTATATACCAGTCACTTTTTACTATTATGCGGTCGTGGCGGAATTGGTAGACGCGCAGCGTTGAGGTCGCTGTGGGGGCAACCCTGTGGAAGTTCGAGTCTTCTCGACCGCACCATTTTAAGAATAAACCTTTCTTCTCTCGCTTTGTATGCTTTGTAAAAGCGCAGCAAGACAAAAAAGAAGCCTTAGAAAATTTAACAATTCAAAAATTTTCTATTGAAAGTTCCTAAGGCACATGGTAATAAATATCATACTAATCGCCGGTTTAGCTCAGTTGGTAGAGCAACTGATTTGTAATCAGTAGGTCGGGAGTTCGAGTCCCCCAACCGGCACCACTTTTTTCTTATATAGTCTCATAAAATCTTACTATTAAACACTTTTAGAATTTTTATCAGGAAAATCACGGTTGGCTTTTTGATCCTTTTCCTTACCTTAGAACCTACTCGGATCCCTCGGATTCACAAAAAAGCATTTCTAAACTGCTTATACTCGTTCTTCCTCCAAAAATTAGATTTTTCACCTGTAGCGTATCTATGCGCCCTTGCGTACACTTCAAACACCTCTTTTTAAACACCTCTTTTTCCTAGACACTCCATAATAAATATCTGATAATCCATTAAGTTATTTGTTTTTCAGGGAGTAAAAAATGAAAGAATTATCCGGATCCATCCTTCAAGAAATCGATGATATTAACCAAAGCTGGACTCTGCGCCCCAATGGGAATCACTACAATTCTAAAATCTCCGCAACAATCTATAAAAGAGACGGAGAATGGAAGTTTGTCCACGACGGTCAGCATAAAAAAGGGGCAACAACCGGTGAAGATACTATTCCTCTTTGCCTTGCGGACTACCTCATTTCGGGAGCAGATTACGCCAATAATATTTTAAAAAATCTGTCTACAACAAACTTGTCCGTTGATAGTATCAAAGGTGTAACAGGACTGAGTTATAACAAAAAGTTGTGTATGGGCGATTAATTGAAGGCGGCGTATCTTAAGTTTTGATAAGAAACTAAAAGGAGATACGCCATGAGCGATAATA
>CAJDWK010000011.1_pt1 | contig 46436 bp, 44 predicted proteins | sample 7391621 | NCBI WGS metagenome assembly CAJDWK01 (sample SAMEA7055734, study PRJEB34461) | soil metagenome | biome: terrestrial ecosystem; feature: Peninsula; material: soil | place: Antarctica | collected 2016
AACGTGACATTTCATTGTAGCTATCCTTCTTATTAGTATAAGTCTGAAATAATTCCTTCTAAAAAAATATCCGCTATATATACGGGGAGATCTCTATAAGTATCCGCCTCATGAACACCATCTTCTTTTAAGTTTTCAAATGTTATAAGGTCAGAGTGATGGAATTAATGAAGAAGATTTCAAGGATAAATGACTATAGTATAAAAAAACGCCATAAAAAAGTGAGTTCAAGCCCGAATTACAGCTCTTTCAAAGTCCCGTTTATGCCAAAAAGGCAATTGGTATGAACCGATTGCCTTTTTTAACAATTATTTAGCTATAAAGTATTTTATTTCTTTGTAAGGTCAGGTGATACAACCATAATCATTTGACGGCCTTCGAGTTTTGGATGGCTTTCAACTTTTGCTTTGCCTTCAAGGTCATCGGAAACGCGTTTCATCAGATTAAAACCAATGTCTTTGTGGGCAATTTGGCGACCCCGAAAGCGCATGGAAAACTTTACTTTGTTTCCTGCTTCAATAAATTTAAAAGCGGCTTTCATTTTGATTTGATAGTCATGCTCTTCGATGGTCGGGCCGAGCTTTAATTCTTTAAGTTCAACGACTTTTTGTTTCTTGCGAGCTTCGGCCAGTCTTTTTTGTTCTTGGAATTTATATTTTCCGTAGTCTGTAATTTTACAAACCGGCGGTTCTGCATTGGGAGAAACTTCAATCAAATCTAAACCGACTTCACGCGCCATTTCAAGGGCTTCTGCCTTTGAAACAACGCCAACCATTTCACCTGCTTCATCGAGAAGGCGAACTTGTTGAGCTGTGATATCTTGGTTAACGCGGGGCCCTTTTTGTTTGGGGGCGTTTTGGAAGGGGTTATTGATGGTCATTTCTCCTTAATTGTAGATCGTCTTCTATAGCTTATAGCTCTTTTATTTCAATAAGTGAAGCACAGCTTTTAATCCTGTGTATTATCCGCCGGAGAGCACGCTTCATTTTTTAGTGTATCAATTGCAGCCTGAAGTGCAAGAATTTCTTGACCGGTTGACCCTAATCTTCTGACGGCCACGGTTCTTTCTTCGGCTTCACGACGACCCACTACAAAAATAGCCGGCACTTTCCCGTGGGAATATTCTCGAATTTTATAGTTCATCTTTTCATTGCGTAAGTCAACGTCACAGCGTAATCCGACGGCTTTTAAGCGCTCATAAACCTCTTGGGCATAGTCATTATTATCCCCTGAAACAGGGACAACAGCGACTTGTACGGGGGCTAACCATGTTGGAAAACGTCCTGCACAATCCTCAATTAAAATACCCATGAAGCGCTCGAAAGTCCCTAGAATAGCACGGTGTAGCATGACGGGATGATGTTTTTCACCGTCTTCTCCGACATAGGTTGCCTTCAAGCGTTCGGGCAAAACAAAATCCGCTTGCAAGGTGCCGCATTGCCACTCGCGGCCGATCGCATCTTTTAGGACGAATTCAAGTTTAGGACCGTAAAATGCGCCCTCACCGGGATTTAAAACATAATCAAGCCCGGCTTCTCGTGTAGCTTCCAGCAAGGCATTTTCGGCTTTATCCCATGTTTCATCGGTTCCTGCTCGGATTTCCGGACGATCGGAAAAACGCACATGGATAGAGTCAAACCCAAGATCTTTGTAAACCAGCTTTAAAAGCCGGCAGAATTCTTGAGTTTCACTGATAATTTGATCTTCCGTACAGAAAATATGAGCGTCATCTTGAACCATTGCTCGAACCCGCATAAGGCCGTGCAAGGCGCCCGAGGATTCATTTCGGTGACAACAGCCAAATTCCGCCATACGTAAGGGAAGGTCGCGATAGCTTTTTGTACCTTGTTTAAAGATCTGTAGATGGCAAGGACAATTCATGGGTTTCATCGCCATGGCCCCTTCTTGGTCACCGTCTTCCGTTGTGAACATATGTTCACGGAACTTCTCCCAGTGGCCGGATTGCTCCCACAGCTTGCGATCCACAAGAATGGGCGTATTCACCTCCTTGTATCCGCCTTGTGCAAGACGTTTTCGCATATAGTCTTGAAGAGCCCTATAGGTTGCCCAGCCTTTGGGGTGCCAAAAAACGCTTCCGGGGGCTTCGGGTTGCAGGTGGAACAGTTTCATTTGCTTGCCTAAGCGACGATGATCGCGCTTTTCAGCCTCTTCCAGCATCGTTAGGTGCTCGGCCAGTTGTTTTTCAGTGGCCCAAGCGGTTCCGTAAATCCGTTGCAACATTGCATTGTTAGAATCACCGCGCCAATAGGCACCGGCTAATTTCATAAGTTTAAAGGCTTTTCCGATATGCCCCGTTGAAGGCAAGTGGGGTCCACGACATAAATCAATGAAATTTCCTTGACGATAGAGCGTAATGGTATCGCCCGCCGGTATGGCTTCAATGAGTTCGGCCTTATAGTCTTCCCCAAGTTCTTTAAAGAAGGTTACGGCTTTATCTCGATCCCATTCTTCACGAACAATGTCGATATTTTCTTCGACGAGTTGATGCATTTTGGCTTCGATTTTCTCAAGGTCTTCCGGGGTGAAGCTTTCTTCGCGATAAAAGTCATAATAAAAACCATTCTCAATGGCGGGGCCAATAGTAACTTGTGTTTCAGGATAAAGAGTCTGTACGGCTTGAGCCATTAAGTGTGCCGCATCATGGCGAATGATCTCGAGGGCTTCATCTTGTTTGGTTGTGATGAGCTCTATTGTTGCGTCGCCGGTAATATTGCGGGTTAAATCCCACAACTCGCCGTTAACACGAACGGCCACAGCAATTTTCGCAAGACCTTTGCTTATGCCTGTTGCTATCTCGAGACCGGTAATTGGAGCCTCAAAACTTTTAAGGGCGCCGTCGGGAAAAGTAATTTTAATCATGGGGGAAGAGACTTTCAAATTTTTCATGACGATATGGAGAGGATTGTGGCAATAAAATTGGGAAAAAACAACATAATATTTGCGAGCAGTTGCCCTGCAAGGCACACGAAGAGCAAGATGAATTTGAAACGATAGTACCAAGGCGCCATCATATGGGCTTGGTTCAGGCATTTGAGGATAAAGATTAAATAAATTCCTAGAAAAATAGGAAGACCCGTCATGAAGACTTTTTCAAGAAAACTCTCTTGGAGACCTGTTCGCAAAAGATAAAAGAAAATACTGAGTACGAAAAAAACATTTAAGGAGCGTGTGGCAACGGGACGCAATCCTTGGGCGCCCGGTTCATCTGCCGAGGCGCTAAATTGATAGCGAAGGAGGCCAAAGAATTCTCCGCATGTAAACGCGAAAACGAGAGAGCACATACCGATGATAAAAACAGGGGTAAACTCTTGTGCAGGTACCATAGCGTTTTCTGCGATATCTCGGCCGGCAAAATGAAAGAGATAACTAAAGGTCAAAAGAAGATAACCCAAAAACATAATCCCGTTCAGGTAAACAAGATATTTAAACTGACGCTCTCCGAGATTTTGTAAGGCCATGCCGTTTCTTGCCCCTTAAAAGCGAGGTTTGTAAGGAGCTAAATAGGGAGGGACAATGACTTCAAGGTGTTTTGGAATAATGCCGAGATCCGTTAGAGTTTTTGCTTTCTTTCCAACAATAGCATCGTTTTTCAAAAATCTAAGTTGATCCGGCGTCACAAGGGGCTTGGGCATAAGTTGCAAGATATAAGAAAGCCCTTTTCCAACATTATCGGGAAAGGAAACAACGGGTTTGGGGCGACCCGTGAATTTTAAGAGAAATTCCATAAGTTCTTTAAAGGTGAAGATTTGATCTCCTCCAAGTTCATACAGGTTTCCTTTGGTTGTTGCATCCTTCAAAACGGTCACAATGCCTTGGGCAACGTCCCCTACATAAACGGGTTGTAGTTTTGTTGTTCCTTTATCAAAGAGGGTGAGCAAAGGGGTAATTTTTGCAAGCTCCGCAAAACGGTTAAAAAAATTATCCCCTGCGCCAAAAAGAAGCCCGGGGCGGATAATCGTCATTTCTTTAAAAGCAGCTTGTCCTTTTTGTTCTCCCAAGGCTTTTGTGCGCGCGTAATTTGATTTCGAACTTAAATTAGCCCCTAAAGCGGAAATATGAATGAGGCGGCCGATAGCGTGTTTGGTGCATGCTTTTGCAATATCTTCAACGGCTTTGACATGAACTGCCTCAAAAGTTGATGTGCCCTTTTCATATAAAATGCCCAAGAGGTTAATAACGGCATAGGAGCCCTTGCAAACGGCCTCGATATTTTCTGCGTCTTTAAGGGTAATTTGAAGAGGCATAATTTGTCCGACTTCTCCATAAACGCGCAAGTGATTCGCGTGATCCGTATTACGCACGGCAACCCGAACACGGGCTCCTTGTCGAGCCAGGTGCTGAATAACGCTGCGCCCCAAAAAGCCGCTACCGCCAAAAACCGTTATGATTTTATTTCTCATTTTTTCTTATTCTTACCCCGTCTGCGAGTCCTTTACTAACAGTTTACGTTGATTTTTTACAAAAGGCCAGTCTTCCGACGGGCAGCTATCTTTAAGGTAGGTCTGTAAGTTTACACTTTTATTAATAGGGGCTGAGTTGAGTCATGATTTGTGCTCCGTAAGCCGGTTGTTGATAGTCCATAATATTTCCGCGGCCGCCATAGGTAATTCTAGCCTCGGCAATTTTATCATAGCTGACCGTATTGGCCGATGTGATGTCCGAAGGGCGTACAATCCCCATAAGGGAAATCTCTCTGTTTTCAAAGTTAACCCTGGTTTCTTGGCGTCCGGAGATGACATAATTTCCGTTGGGTAAAATTTGCACAATTGTTGCCGCTATCTTGAAGGTCATTTTTTCCGAGCGCTTTGTCTTTCCCTTGCCTTTATAGGTCGGCTTATTGGAAAGTCCTAAAAGTTTTTCCGGTACAACGGCTTCAGGAAGAACTTCGGCAAAACTTTTTTCGACACCCATAAAATTATCAACGGCGAATTTCTCTTCTGTCTCACGGCTTCTATCCGATTCGCTGCTGAATTCTGCGGAATCCCCTGCGATATTCACATCCACCGTTAAAATATCACCGACTTGTTTTGCGCGTTGATCTTTAAAAAAGCCTTGGGCACCTTCTTGCCAAAGAGAATTAACACGGGTTACATGCTCTTGAGGTTCGGGCATAGGCATAGTAACAGAGTGATAATTGGGCAACTTTGTCGGGTCTTTAATGGGGGTAATAGGGGGGCGATCCCCCACATTCTCCAAGCGATCCAAAGTATAGCATCCCGTTAAGCCAAGTAATAAAGGAAGCGGGCTTAAAAGGGGGAATAAACCGTAAAAGGGTTTCTTAGTTTGTTTCATGGTAAATTTTTCCCTATTGAGTATCCTGTTTATAGTCGGGCGTTAATGAAATCGTATTGACATCGATAACAGAGCCTTGAAGTATTTTGTTGGTGTCTTGATTTAGGATGCGAACGGTATCTCCCTTATAGCCGTGTTCTAAGGCACGGGCTTTTGTGATTAACTCCAGTTTATCGGTTTTATAATGCACTGTCACCATCGATCCCTTTTCAATATCTTTCACCTTTTCAATGTCTCGTTGATAAAGAGGGACATCAACTTTAAGAAAACCTCTGCGGGGTTGGTGACCGATTAATCCTTCCGGGGTTGTAATAAGAAAACGATTTGATTTATAGCCGGGAATCTTTGTCCAAGAAATATCATCCTTTGTGATAGTCTCCCCATAATAGACAGGGCGATTTAGGGTCGGTACGTTAATCATGTGTTCTAAGCGCCCTCTTATTTTTAGAGTTTTTAGGACGCCCTTGATTTGAAAATGAACCAATGCTGCTATTTTTGTGTGTTGCTCGTTAATTTCAACGGTTTCAACAATAAATTGAGAAACATTTTTGAATTCTTTCCCCGGTAAATGCCAAGAAGCGAATTTTACAGTGATGTCATCTCCGTATGAGTTTTGGATTTCATGCTGCACTTTTGCTTCAACATCTTTTTTTGTGAAAAAAGAAAAGGGAGCGTTTTTTTCTGCTTTAGGAACAAGACCTACTTGTGCAATCGAGGAAGTCTTTTTCCGTAGAGGAGGGGACTCCCTTTTTTCTGCCGCTTTTTCTGTTGTCGCGCTAACGATTTCTGTCAAGGTTAGCGCGCTCAACGGGTAAGAGAAAACCGTTGGCAAAATAAGAAAAAATATTATATTCCTTAGCTTTATCAAAGAAGCATTCCTTTTCTGTGAACTGTCCGTTTTAAACTTAAATATTGTTTAAGCCGCTCAATAATTCATTTTCCGTTTTAATGGATTTGATATTCATTTCGTAAGCTCGTTGAATTTTGATAAGCTTTGTGACCTGTGAAACCATATCAACGTTGGAGGCTTCATAATGGCCTTGCAATAAATGTCCTCTTGAATTTTGCGCAGGAATCCCCGTTGTCGGAACGCCGGATGCGTCGGTTTCAAGCAAAAGGTTGTCTTCAATTTTCCGTAAACCTTCTTCGTTTGCAAAGGTTACAATTTCCATGTCCCCCACATCCTGCATGGCATTTTGCCCGGCAATTTTAGCTTGTACTTTGCCGGTACGGTTAATGGTAATGTATTCCGCATTCTCGGGGACACTAATGGCAGGTGCAACAACGTACCCCATTTGTGTCACAAGATTTCGCTCTGCATTTACAGAAAAGGTGCCGTCTCTTGTATAGGCGAGTGTACCGTCCGGCATTTCAATTTGAAAAAAACCTTTGCCTTGGATGGCAACATGATAGGGGTTATCTGTTCGATTTAAACGCCCCTGAGTTAATTTTGAGACAACGGCAACAGCGCGTACGCCTTGCCCTTTTTGAATACCGGCCGGTACAATATTTCCATTGGTGCTTGAAAGGCTTCCGGCACCTTTTTCTTGCACGTAATCATTGGAGGCGCCAATGAGAAATTCTTCGCGGAACCCTGCCCGCTCCATGCTCGCAATGTTATGGGTTACAACATCGAGGGATTCTTGAAAGAACGTTGCGCCTGAAGCGCCGTTTGCCATTGATAAACTCATTTTTAATCTCCTGTTTTTTATTTTACGCAGAAGGCGGCATTGAAACCAGCAGCTCTGCTTTTTTTGACTCCAGTTTTAAACTTTCTTCGATATAACGTTGATTCAAGCCGTATAGGCGTGAGACTTCCATCATTTCGCTCATATTCTTAACCGCATTGGTGTTTGCCTGTTCCAAGGCTCCTTGAACAAGGTTAGCCTCAAAAGTAAGAGGAATAGCGGCTTGATCTGTTTGAAGTTGCGTGTTGCCTACCTTTTTCATGTCATGTTCATTTGTGAAATCAAAGATACCCAACTGTGCCAGAATGCCGTTTTGATCAGATACGGTGCCGTCTTTTGAAATGGAAATATTTTCTGATTCGGGCAGAATATTAATTTCTCCGCCGTCGGCACTTAAAACAGGGTTGCCGTGTAAATCAACCAAAAGGCCGCCGGAACTGACGGTAAAAGCTCCGGAACGTGTGTATCGAATGCCTTCAGGCGTTTGCACGCCAAAATATCCCTTGCCTCTAAGGGCAGTATGAAAAGGGTTTCCCGTGTGCTCTAAGGGACCTGTATTCGTATCACGCACCGTGGCGATACTGTCAAGGTAAGAATAAGTTTCTTGGGAGTCGCCTTCTCCTAAGTATTCGCAGAAAATAACAGAGTCTGCTTGAAAACCAACGGTTCCGGCATTGGCAGCATTATTAGAGAGAACGTTGATTTTGTCCTGTAAGGCCTTTTGCATGGAAAGGGTAATGTCGAGAGAAACAGGCATCTATAAAATCCATTTTTATTTTTCCTGTGCTACTCCATGCAGTTTCCATGCCAAGTTATAGATCTAGTAATCCCACTTATAGTTAACACCGACACTTTCGGAGGATTTGGCGGCGCCGGCTTCAGTGCTAACGGTAATTTTAGGTGTGACTTCAACTTCCACGACGACTTTTGAGTCCATCGGGGTGACGCCCTGGTCTAAATGGACGCTCACTTTGTCAGACAGCGTCTTTTTTGCTTTTAAGAGGGCATCTTTTTCATTGTCCTCGCCCTCAACATTAACTTCTTCTTTGCCTAATTGATCTTTCATAAGGTCTGTAAAACTCCCGCCCCCTCCGACACCGGCGAGCTCGCCTGCAACCTTAGCAAGTTTTAAGGCAGACAGGGGAGAAAGTTTAGAAGAATGTGATCCGAATAGAAGCTGAGCAAGGACTTCCTCTTGGGGAAGCGGGGGCTCGGAAGAAAGAGCAAAACTTGGCTTGGTCGCCCTACCGTTTAAGGCAATAATAGCTTTAAAATCGTTCTTTTTTAAGGAAGCTTGAAGGGCTAAATAGGGAATATTTTCTTCTTGCCCGTCAAATGTGAGAGTACCCTCGTCAATTTCAACGGTCTGTCCTAGAAAATCAAGCTCTCCTTTTTTTAGATCGATTTCTCCAATCATAAGAATATCATCAAGGGATTTGCTGACTTTGAGCTCTCCCTCCCACAGGGAATCAAGTCCTAAACCGTAAACACGCAATACAGGCGGAATCTTGATGTCAAAGTTAAAGGTCAGTTTAAAGGCATTAGGTGGCTTTTTTGGGTTAGTTTTGAGCTTTTCTTCGGAGTCTTGCTGAGGTTTTGACGGGTCAATAACATTAAGTTCGGCAATACTCTCGCTAAAAGCAGCCGTGATATTGTAAGCGACTTCGTCCATGGTCAATGAGCCGCTAGCCATAAGATTATTATAAGGCCCTTTTATGCTTAAAGTGCCGTCTCGGGCAATAATCTTTAATTTATCCGTATAAGCAAAGCGCATCTTTACAGCGTCGGCTTTGAAATCAAAGAACTTTTTGATTAAATCATAGGTACCGTTTAGCTGTAGATATCCTCCGTATCCGTCTCGTGTTTTGACCTTGTTTAAGGTGATAAGGCCGTCCTTTGCTTGTGCTTTAAAAGATAAATCATGCAGTTTTGTGCCGTAGATTATATTTTCATAATAACCTTTTTTAAGTTCAAGTATTCCGTCATAATCAAGTTGATTTAGGGTTCCGGCGATGGTGAGACTTGTTTTTTTCCTTGAAAGGTAAAGGGGAAAGTAACGATTTTAAAGGTTGCCGGTGAAACGGTTACATCGTCTCCAAAGAACTCGATAGTAAAAGGCTTTTCAAGATTAAAAGACTCTTTGTTGTAGAGAGCTTTAAAAGTGCTCAAGGTAACGATTTGACGATCTGTGCTAACCTTAAGGGTGCTGAGAATGTCTAAGGTTAATGCTTTTCCTTGTCCCTTAAGGGTTAAGGACCCCTGCCCTTTTTCTAAATGAGATTGCAGGGTGAGTGTGTCAAGGGTGACGTCGTTACTTTTAATATCCGTCATTCCGACAGTGCCTTTAACGGTCGGGATATTTAGAAAGTCGTCTAAATGTAAATTAACATTAAGGGCTGCAATGGAAATGCCCTCTCCCCCTAGTTTTTTTCCTTGGAGCTTTAGTCGTAGAGAGTCGGGTTCGGGCCCGTACATTTTTAACTGCCCGTCAATGTCGGCTGTTCCTGAAAGAGGGAGTTTTCCCAAAGAAGCAAGGGATGTTAAGGGAGTTAAGTCACGGATATTTCCTTTGAGAGAGGCTGCAATCTCGGATGTTTCAAGGTTGTAGGTTAAATGACCTTGTACCGAGGACAAAAGACCTTTAAGAGAGATATCTTTGAGAGAAAGAATTTGCTCTGCAAGAGTAATAGAGGCAAGGTCTAGGGAGGCTTGAATACCGTTGTAGAGGAAATCCAGCTTTAAATTACCGTGTCCTGTAGAAGGTAAGCCCGTCACTTTCCCTTGAAGGGCAATGTTTTTAAGATCAAAAGCATCGTAAGAAAACTGTGGGGTTTTAATATCAAAGACAACTGTGAAATCGTTGAATTTTCCCTCCGCTGTGGCAAGCAGCCTAAGGTCACTTCCAAAGCTGCGTGTTAAAAGGGGAAGGACAACGGAAAGCGCATCTTGATTTACATCATATTTCAGAGAAATACCGTCTAGGGTCACATCAATATCTTGCCCGATAATCTTAGAGCCGATATGAAAACGCCGGAGGTCTATCTTTAAATTCAACGTAGAAAAAGTGTTTTTAAAAGACTCCAAAGCCACGGCTAACCTTACAGGTAAGCTTTTTCCGATCATATCTTCGTCTGTTACGATTTTTTCAAGAGCAGCCGTAGGAAGATCCGTTAAGGAAAGCTCTTTTCCTGCCAAAGTTGCCGTGAGATTTTGAGTTAATAAAAAAGATCCTATGTCTAACTCGATTGCAACACCTTGAAGGGTCAACCATGTTTTTTCCTTTTCTTTTAAATGAATATGCTCAATGGATAAAACAAGGGGGAAAAAGCTTGTAAGGCTTTTAATCTCTACGGTATAAGCACCGCTATTAAAATGAGTGTTGATTGTATTGACAAGGATTTGTTTTCCTTTATCAAAAGACAAAAAAGTAGCTAGAGTTGCGAGAGAAATCACAAAGAAAACTAAAGACCACTTAACGAATACAGTCAATATTTTTAACATTTTCATCAAAAAGACTGCCCTATACTTATATAAAATTGGAAAGCTCTATCAACTATTTTGCCACCGTCCTGACGGCGTTTTTTAAGGGGAACGGCAATATCTGCCCGAATAGGGCCAAAACTCGTATAATATCGTAACCCCCCCCCGACGCCAAAAAGGAAGCTGTTGGCAAAGTTTGGTTGAGTTGTTTTGCTAACAAGAGCCCCTTCTAAAAAGACAACAACCCCCCAATCATCTCCAAAACGAACCCGAGGTTCAATGCCAAATTCTAAAAGGGACTTGCCGCCAAGAGGTTTTCCTTCTCCGTCAAGGGTGCCTGCTAATTGATAGCCGTATCCTTTAACGGATCCACCGCCACCGGCATAAAGACGTCGATTCCCGGGGATGTCCTTTAGGCTTCCCCCAAAAACAGAACCGATCCGTGACCAAAGAGCTAAAACATGTCGATGACGGTCGTCCATGGCCCAATGATAAGATCCGTAAAGCTGAGAATGCGTGATGAACTTTGCATGACCCAAATGACCGTATTCAGGGGTAATGCTTAGGGATAATTTTCCTCTCGATGACGGGTCTAAGGCATCGTTTCGCGTGTCAAGGGTAAAGCCAAGGGGCACACCTAAGGCATCAAAATGTATAATTTCCCCTCGTTGGCTAATGCGGGTACTTTCAAAAGAAAAGCCGTAGGAATAATTCCAACCTTTTTTAAATTCATTGTCCAAAAGAAAAGAAGTGCCGTAGCCTCGGCTGTCATAGGACTTGGTATTTTCCTCCTTATAATTAACGGTTGTTCCAAGGGTTTGATTTCTCTTTAGAAAATCAGGGAGATAATAATTAAGATCAACCATTGAAAGGGTTTGAGAGGCTTCGGCACCGGCAACAAACTTATCGGCATGCCCCGTTAGATTGCGATGTGTCCAGCCGGTTTTTGCTCCTATGCCTTCTGAAGTGCCAAATTTTACACCGGCTGAAAGAGTGCGAGGTTTACCGTCGCTTAAATCAACTTCGACCGGGAGTTCATGATTTTTTTGAATTTTTTCTTTGCGATGTTGAATGATAATTTTCTCAAATAATTTTGAGGTGCTTAAGGCGTCTTGATACTCGTCTATTTGACCTTGATCATATGGTTCTCCTTGTTTAAAGGGGGCTCTATTTTTAATATAGTCGGTACTTACGGCACCGGAGCTTTTAACTTGAATCGGACCAAAGGTAACATAAAGTCCGGGATCAAGGGTTAAGACCAGCTTGACCGTCTTGTCCGATCTCGATAGAACGGCTTCATGGGTTATAATTGTAGCAAAGGGGTATCCGCATGTGCCTAAATGCTCTTTAACATCATTAAAAGCACTTAAAACTTTTTCGGCTGTAAAAAACTCTCCCGTATAGAGTTTGAGGTCGGAAGGACTTTTTTGACAAGGTTCGGGACCCTCTGCTTTTGGCGTAAAGACAAATTGAAGGGATTTTAATTTATAACGTTTACCGGGGATCACCGTAAATTCAACATGTCGCGAGACATCTTGTTTGAGGGAATCGCTGATTAGAATATCAATGTTCGCATCGTAGTACCCAAAGGAATAAAAGAGTTTTTGCAAAATATCCTTGTCACTTTGAACACGTCTTGAAAGGGCAAAGTTAGAATAAAGGGGTCTTTTTTTGAGCAGTTCAAGGCGAGAGCGGCTCTTAAATTCTTTTGGAATATCCGTATCGTCCGCTCCTTTGAGAGTATAGTCATAGGTTAAAACCGGAAGATCTTCAAAAGCGCTTTCAGACTTTTCTTGTCCTTTTTCTTCACGGGCGTAGACTTGAGTAAAAACAAGTAGGCTAAGAAAGAAAATCCATTTTTTTACCCAAGGCTGCGCCATATTAAAATAACTTTATTGCTCTTATAATTTTTACTTTAGCATGGAAGGGAAAGGCTGAAAACCTGTCTTAGCCGAGACGCCTTTTCTTTTAAATCAATATGGATACGGAGAAAAAGAGATCGGAAAAGGAAAACATCGGCTTTTTAGGTCGTCTTTGTGAATTATTTGTCTATTAAGCCGTAACCCGTGTCCGTTAAGCCTCTTGGTCTTGCAGGCGGTTTTTTGCCATTTTCCCGTTTTTAATGGTTTTTTTGTACAATAAAGGGTACAAGGAAGGTAATATACACGTTTTAAAGGAACTTCATGTGTTGAAAATGACCAAAGATAATCTCTATTTCCTGCCCCTTGGGGGTTCGGGAGAAATTGGGATGAACTTAAATCTGTATGCCGTTAATGACAAGTGGCTTATGGTTGATCTTGGTGTTTCCTTTGAGCGTGCTCTCGGTATGGACGTCATTATGCCGGATCCGACATTTATTGAAGAAAATGCGGATAAACTTGTCGGATTGGTTGTGACCCATGGCCATGAAGATCACATTGGGGCTATTCCTTACCTTTGGCAACTGCTCCGTTGCCCTATTTATGCAACGCCTTTTACGGCCTTTTTGGTTCGCGGAAAATTGCGAGAAGCAGGACTTCTCTCAGAAGCAGAAGTTATTGAAATTCAAACGAATAAAGAGATAGACCTTGACCCTTTTAAGGTAACTTATATTCCCATTACCCACTCAATCCCCGAAGCCAACGTTATCAAAATTGAAACCAAGGCCGGTGTTGTTGTGCATACGGGAGATTGGAAAATTGATCCTGATCCCCAAATTGGAAGGACAACAGATATTGAGCATCTTAAAGCTTTGGGAGACGAGGGTGTTTTGGCTCTTGTGTGTGACTCCACAAATATCTTTTCCGAAGGTCATTCCGGTTCTGAGGGAGAAGTTCGTGAAAGTTTGCTTGAGCTGATTCAAAGTCAAAAACAAAGGGTTGCTGTTGCTTGCTTTGCCAGCAACGTTGCGCGCCTCAATACTTGTATCGAAGCTGCCAAGAAAAGCGGTCGCAAAATTATCTTGGCAGGGCGCTCTCTCTGGAATATGTCGGATGCAGCGGTACACAGCGGCTACCTTGACTCTACCAAAGATTTTTTAAAGGACGGCGCTTTTAATAATATTGACCGTGAAAAAGTTCTTCTTGTTTGTACGGGGTCACAAGGGGAATCCCGAGCAGCTTTAACACGTATTGCCAACGGAACCCACCCTAAAATTAAGCTTGAAAAGGGGGACAGCGTTATTTATTCCTCCCGCGAAATTCCCGGGAATGAAGCTGCCATTCACCACACCCAAGACGAACTTCTTGACGCCGGTATCAATGTGATCACCGATTATGATGATGTAACCCATGTATCCGGCCATCCCAATCAAGATGAGCTCAAGAAAATGTATGAATGGACCAAGCCTAAAATTTTGATTCCCGTTCATGGAGAGCGGGCTCACTTAAGAGAACACGCTGCCTTTGGTCTTGAGTGCGGTATTCCCCATACCTTTGCGCCGCGTAACGGTATGCTTATTAACCTTTCTTCTAAGGGCGGACCCGAAAATGAAGCCGTCGTAGAGCACGGTCGTCTTGCCCTTGATGGCACGGCTATTGTGCACGTTAAAGGAGAACACATAAAGAAGCGTGAGAAATTGATGACCTGCGGCGCTATTTTTATTACCCTGGAGTTTGATAAGGACGATAATCTCAAAACCCCCGTCTCTGTTTCTATCATCGGCTTGCCGGATATCGGCCAAGAAGGCTCGTTGTCGGAAGATTTACAACTTAGCGTTCAAGAGGACGTGACGGCTATCAAAAATAAAAATATACAGGATGACGATCATATCCAAGAGCGCCTTTCCCAAAGCACAAAACGCTTTGTCAAAGCCTTACTGTCCAAAAAACCTATTGTGACGATTCATATTGTGCGTTCGTGTTAAAAAGTTTCAGACTATAGGAGTCTTGATAAAAGGGTGTTTCTAAAAGGAAGCTTGGATCAGGGTTTTAGTATACCGGTTTTTTGGATGACGGAAAATCTCTTGAGCCGATCCTGATTCCACAATATGCCCCTCTTTCATGACAATGATTTTGTGAGCAACAGATTGAATCACCTTAAGGTCATGACTGATAAAAATATAACTCATCCGGCGGTGTTCTTGGAGTTCTTTTAAAAGATCTAAGATACTGACCTGTACTGCCCGATCAAGAGCCGAGGTGGGCTCGTCAAGGATTAAGACCTTCGGATTTAAAACAAGAGCCCGTGCAATGGCGATACGCTGGCGTTGTCCTCCTGAAAATTCATGGGGATAGCGATGTCGGGTCTTTGGATCAAGGTGCACTTCTTCCATGGCTTTAATAATTAACTTATCGTGCTCTTGAGGCGTCTTGGCAAGGTTGTGGACGTGTAATCCCTCTCCGATGATCCGGTCAACGGGAAGGCGGGGATTCAAAGACCCAAAAGGGTCTTGGAAAACAATTTGCAAATTTTTTCGCAAAGGTCGTATGACAGATCCCTTTAATTTTGTGATGTCCGTTCCTTGAAGTAAGATATGCCCCGAAGTAGCTCGTTGAAGGCGTAAAATAGTCATGGCAAGGGTGCTTTTTCCCGATCCGCTTTCCCCAACAACACCAAGGGTCTCCCCCTGTCTTAAGTCAAAGGAAACGTCATTAAGAGCTTTCACAAAATCCACGGTTTTTTTAAAGAAGCCCGCTTTAATCGGAAAGTGCACGGATATCTTATCAGCGACCAAACGGATCTTAGGGGTCTTTGGCAAAGGAACGGCCAAGCCCTTGGGCTCAGACTCAATAAGTTTTTTCGTATAAACCTGCTTAGGGTTTGAAAAAATCTCTTGTGTGGGGGCTTGTTCGACTAATTCTCCTTGTCGCATAATAGCCACATGGTCTGCGTGGTGTTTAACAACATTTAAATCATGGGTAACAAGCAAAACGGCAAGGTTATATTTTTCTTTAAGCACTTTAATCAGGTTTAAAATTTGTAGCTGAGTTGTGACGTCAAGGGCCGTTGTCGGCTCATCTGCAATGAGGATTTTAGGATTAGCGCCGAGGGCCATGGCAATCATAACTCTTTGACGTTGCCCGCCTGAAAGCTCATGGGGAAAGGATTTAAGGCGTCCGGCCCCGTCGGGAAAGCCAACATCGGTTAAAAGGTCGATGATGCGAGTTTTCTTTTCTTTTTCCGTTAAAGTTGTATGAAGATCAAGGGTCTCTTTGATTTGACGCTCAAGGGTATGTAGAGGATTCAATGCCGTTAAGGGTTCTTGGAAAACCATAGCAATGTCGTTGCCCCTGATGCGTTGTAATTGTTTATCTTTGAGGGATAATAAATCTTGCCCTTCAAAAAAGATTTTTCCGGAAGGATGAAACGCTTTCGGATAAGGCAAGAGCTTTAAAATAGAAAGGGAAGAGACTGATTTCCCGGAGCCGCTTTCCCCCACCAGAGCCAGTGTTTTTCCTGCTTCAAGGATGAAGCTAATATTTTTAACCGCTTGAACTTCACCTTGATCCCCTTTAAAAGAGACACTTAGATTTTCAACGCTCAATAGGGGCTTTTTTCCCAAAATCATTAACGCTCCGTTTTACGAGGATCAAAGGCATCACGTACCCCCTCTCCCACAAAAATTAATAAGGATAATGTCACCGCAACGGATAAGAAAGATGTAAAGCCAAGCCATGGTGCATGAAGATTATTTTTTCCTTGGGCTAACATCTCCCCAAGAGAAGGTGAGCCGGGCGGCAAACCGAAGCCCAAAAAATCAAGGGAGGTTAGCGTCGTGATAGAACCGTTTAAAATAAAGGGCAAATAGGTAAGGGCTGCCACCATGGCATTGGGTAAGACATGTCGAATCATGGTCATTCTATTGGAAACGCCTAAAGCTTGAGCCGCCTTCACATAGTCATAATTTCGAGCTCGTAAGAACTCGGCCCGCACAACGGCAACAAGACTCATCCAGCTAAAAAGAAGCATCAAGCCCAAGAGCCACCAGAAATTAGGTTCCACAAGACTCCCCATAATAATGAGCAAGAAAAGGATTGGGAGCCCGGACCAAATCTCAATAAAGCGCTGAAAAATAAGGTCATAAGTACCGCCGAAGTACCCTTGCGTCCCGCCGGCAATGACGCCGATGATCGAACTAAAAAAGGTCAGGACAAGGCCAAAAAGGACAGAAATTCGAAACCCGTAAATAAGGCGTGCCATAACGTCTCGCCCTTGATCATCGGTGCCAAGCCAATTTTCTTTTGACGGCGGAGACGGTGCAGGGCTCGGGAGGTCATAATTGATCGTATTATAGCTGTAAGGAATTAAGGGCCAGATCATCCGGCCACCTTTCTTTGCAATAAGCTCCTTTAAAAAAGGGTCTCGGTAAGATGTTTCTGTTTCAAAATCCCCGCCAAAGGTTGTTTCAGGATACATTTTGAAAATGGGTACATAATACTCTCCTTCGTACGTCACAAGAAGAGGTTTATCATTGGAAATAAATTCTGCAAATAAAGTTAAAACGAAAAGGACGGCAAAAATAACAAGGGAAACATAAGCCCGTTTATTGGCCTTGAAATATTGAATACGCCTTTTTGTGAGGGGGGATAAGGCCACGGTCAGCTCCCCGCTCTTTTTTCAAAATCAATACGAGGATCCACAAAAGTATACACAAGATCTCCGATGATATGGAGAACAAGACCAATGAGCGTGAAGATATATAATGTTGAAAAAACAACGGGGTAGTCTCGAGAAATGGCAGATTCAAAACCAAGGAGCCCGATCCCGTCCAAGGAAAAAATAACTTCAATGAGAAGAGAGCCTGTGAAAAAGATATGCACAACGGCGCCGGGAAAGCCTGCAATGACAATAAGCATGGCATTTCTAAAAATATGTTTGTAAAGAACATCCTTTTGAGCAACGCCTTTTGCTCGAGCCGTTAAAACGTAATGTTTATTGATTTCCTCGAGGAAAGAATTTTTTGTAAGGAGTGTTAAGCTTGCAAAACCACTAATCACAAGGGCTGTGACAGGTAGGGTAATGTGCCAAAAATAATCGAGGATCTGACGATACCAAGGAAAGGTGTCAAAACCGTCGGACGTAAGACCTCGCAGAGGAAAGAGATCCCAAAAACTCCCTCCGGCAAAAAGAACAATAAGGAAAATAGCGAATAAAAAGCTTGGTACCGCATAGCCTATAATAATAACGGTACTGGTCCATAGATCAAAGGATGTCCCGTCTTTCACGGCCTTTCGAATACCAAGGGGGATAGAGATCAGATAGATCAAGAGCGTTGACCAAAGCCCCAAAGAAATGGAAACCGGCAGCTTTTCTTTGAGAAGATCAATCACCGAAATATCGCGAAAATAACTGTTGCCGAAATCAAAGGTCAAATAATTCTTAATCATGAGCCAAAAACGCTCTAAGGGCGGTTTGTCAAACCCGTACATTTTTTCAATTTGAGCAATAAACTCGGGGTCAAGGCCTCTGGCTCCTCGATATTTGCTCTCACCGGCGGCGTAAACCGGCTTATCTTGGGAAAATCCCATATCTTGAGCCCCTGTAAACCTTGCGGTCGCCCCAACGTCGGTACCTCGAACCTTAGCAATCATTTGTTCAACGGGCCCCCCGGGGGCCGTTTGAATGATGGCAAAATTAACGGTCAATATACCAAAGAGGGTGGGGATGATAAGAAGGAGGCGTCTTAAGGCGTAAGCTGTCACAGATCACAATACGTTTTGTTTTTATTTGCTCATAGAATAGCGGAATTGCCCTTTCTTGTAAGCATAAAAAAACCGCGATCGAAACCGCGGTTTATATAATCAGGCTTATAAAATTCTAAAATTAGAACTTGTAGCCCAGACGTACTTTGAAGTCACCGATACGCGGCTTGAATTTGTCAGCATCAGCACCGGCAACAAATGATTTGTTTTGGTAGAAAGAGTAAGTCCACTCAGCACCGATCATCATGTTTTTAGCAACAAGAGTTTCAAAACCAAGACCTGTTACAAAAGCATTAAGGCGCTTGTTTTTAGAAACGTTATTAGCTGCAAGCGCATTTCCGGAAACTTTATAGTTGAATTTAGCAGTTTCCCAACCGAGCTTTACATAAGTCATCCAGCTGTTAACGGCCAAACCGGCACGGGCAGCCAAACCAAAGGCATTCTTACGCTTAATAGATTCTTTTACAGCACCGTTTTTATCTGTAGCTTCGGTATTGCTTAAATTAGCTGCGGCTTCCGCACCCAAGATAAACATGCCGAATTGATGTTGGTAACCTGTATGCAAACCGCCGATAACACCGCTCATACCAAGGTCGGTAGAGCGATTATTAGGAGCTGCTACGCGGTCATCCTTTTTTACCTTACCGGCACCGTAACCGATATTACCGCCGACATAAGCACCGGAAAAATTTGAATCGGCCATTGCAGATGTTACAACGGCAAGAGCAACAGCAGAAGTTGCAATCATTGTTTTAAAAGTCATTTTTATAATCCTTTATTTTCAATAGGAAGCGATCAGTCGCTTAAGTCATTTGTAGAAGCTGCCGACAAGAAAGACAATATTATTTTGACCCTTTGGACTTTTTTAGAAAGTAGTGTTGCAAAAAAGACACATATGTCCGTTTAATAGTTCTTTTGAAGAAAAGCAATAGGTTAGCTAATTGCAATAAGTTTAATTCTTAACAATGAGCCGATCCCATTTCTCAAAAACTGTCTTAGGGGAAAATTTTTTCATGGATTTTTTTGCCTGATTTCCCAGTGCTTTTCGATCACTCGGTTGTGTCATTAATCGCACAAGAGCCTTGGAAAAAACATCAACATTATCAATGGGGCAAATCAAGCCGTTTTCTTCGTGCCGTATCAACTCAAGGTTCCCGCCACAGTCGGACGCAATCACCGGTAAACCAAGAGCCATGGCTTCTGCCAGAGCATTTGGAAAACCTTCAAAACGAGAAGGAAAACAAAATAACGTTGCCTGTGAGATTTTTTCTTGAACATCTTGGACAACACCCTGAAAGGTAACATGGCTTTCTATTTTTAACCCTTTTGCTAAAGACGCTAAAGCTTCTTTTTCCGCACCTTGACCATAAAGATCAAGATGCCAATCAGGGGCACTTTCGAGGGCTCGAGCAAAGGCTTTAAGAAGAATATCTTGCGCTTTTTGGGGTGCTAATCGTCCGACGTGAATCAGTTTTTTAGCCTCTTTTTTTAAAAGAGTCCGATCCGGAACTGAAATAGGGTTTGGAATCACATGGATTCGCCCTTTTAGATAAGGAAAATAGGAGGCTATATAATCGCCTTGCACAACCAGTTTCGTTGCAAAGGGATACAAAACGCGCCTTAAAAAATTACCCAAAAGAGTAATGTTGTGATGGCGAGGATCAACCCGCTCTGAAATGATCCGAGATTTTTTTAAACCCGCCGTTGTTAATAAGGTCACGATATTGATGACGTTAACAAAAGAAATCACATGGTCCGGATTTAGATTTTTAACAAGAGATCTTAAGGAACATAGTGATGCCACAAAACGCTTTATCCAAGACAGAAAAGAATCACCGTTGCGTTTAAGATTTCCTAAAGTGTGAACGGTAACTTTTGAGGATAAGGGGTAAAACGAGCCTGATCCTTGGAGGCGAAAGATCCCAATATGCACCTCGTGACCCTTGTTATCGGCCCAATGGGTTGCCAGTTGCGTTAAAACACGCTCTGCCCCGCCGGCTTCAAGGGACGAGATAACAAAGAGAAGCTTCATACTTTCCCCTCTATCTTTTTATCCTCTATTACCTCATCCCACATCTCATAGATTATTTCCGGTGCAAATCTTTTAATAGAGTTGCGAGCAGCATTACCCAGTTGTACCCGTTTTTTGGAATCCGACATCAAAAGTGACAGGTGTTCTGCAAGCTTATCAACATCTCCAACGGGAAAGACAAGGGCATTTTTTTCGTGTTCAACGAGCTCTAAATTACCGTCGCAATTTGAGGCAACGACCGGCAAACCAACGGCCATTGCTTCCGCCAGAGCATTAGAAAAACCCTCATAATGAGTGGGGAAGGCAAATAAAGCGGCCTTTTTTAGCTTCGGTTGAATAGGGGACGCAAGCCCTCTTAAAAAAGCTTTCTCTTGCAAGTTATGTGTTGCAATAAGCACTTTCAAATTTTCTTTCTCCGGCCCGTCTCCGTAAATTTCAAGTGACCATTTCGGGAATTGTTTTTCTAGCATAGAAAAAGCCCGGATCAGTTCATAGTGCCCTTTATAGCGGTCAAGGCGCCCGACAAGCATTAAAATAAAAGAAGATTCAACACCAAAAGCAGGTTCTTTCGGAAAGGGTACGGGGTTGGAAATTACACTTGTTTTTTTAGACATATAAGGAAAGCAAGACCTAACATAATTTCCCTGTAATACAAGATGAAATGCCGCAGGATAAATTAAGCGGCGAGCTATATTGCCTAAGATCCCAATACTATAGTGCCTCGGATCGGTTCTCTCTGAAATCACAACGGGGATTTTTAGGCCTAAACCGGCCAGCAATGTTGCAATATTCATTTCATCCACAAAAGAAATAATTTTATGGGGTTTGAGGGTTTTAAGGGTTTTTCTCATCGTATAAAGGCGTTTGAGAATTCTTTTTACTTTACTCAATCCTCCGGCACCCGTTTGGTTCAAACCCGGTTGATGCAAGGTAACGGAGGGCTCTAAGGGATAAAAAGAGGGTGTCCCTTCAGGTTGAAAGGTTATAAGGTGAACATCATGGATACCTTTGCGGGCATAATGATTCGCCAGCTCACTTAAAACCCGTTCTGCTCCGCCGGCCGTTAAAGCGTGTATCATAAAACAAAGACGCATAGGGCTCTAATCCAATTTCTCCATTGAGGTAAGGGGCACATTAATTTTTAACGGGCGATTCATAAAATTAAGCAGAAGTTGAACCCGATCTTTATCACTTAGCGCCTCAACCGTTCCCACATAATCTGCGAAAGCGCCCTTTGTAATACGAATTGTATCCCCCTCTTTAAAAACATCGGCAAGAGATCCCAGAGCAATAGCACCTTGTTGCTCTTGCTCTTTTTGTAAGGTCTCAACGATTCCTTCCGGTACGGAAAGAGGTTTGTGATTTTCCTGGGTTAGCAGATGAGAAACCCCCCGTGTGCCGTTAATACAGCGCCACCGGTCCGTATCCGGATCAAGATTCACAAATATATAACCGGGGAAAAGGGGACGTAAAACTTCTTGGGTGCGACGTGCATGACAAACGGTTTTGCGATAAAGAGGCAAGAAAATTTGAAAGTTTTGCCGCAGTAAATGGGATTCCGCAAGCGTTTCTTTCCCGGGTTGAGTTTGGGCAACAAACCATTTTCTCATAGTAATTTACGCCCTGCCTTAAGGAGTGCCAAAACGAAATAAACGTTTTTCAAGCTCGGGTGTTAAAGGGATCAAAAGTTTTTCATTACCGCCGGAAATATGAGTTCCAACATAAACAAGTTCTTCTCGCCATTTCGGGCCATAGGCTTTTTCCAAATGAAAATCAGGGAAATTAGGCCCCTTAACGTACAAGGGGCCAAATTGATAACGCCTTAAAGGAAAGACATCTTGAACGCGGTAATATTTATGAGAGAAGTTAAGCCTTGCCCGACGATTGGCATGCACGATCAGGCCGTTTTCTTCTTTTGTCGGATACACATCGATAGTCGGAAAGCGTTCGGTCTTTCGGCGCACAAACCAAAGACCGTCCATAATTTTGAAACTCTTCTTTTTAGGGCGCACATGAGAGCCGTTAAGTTGGTAAATCTTAATACTCGGGCGATCTTGATAAATACCGAGTCCGGCTGTTTTAAGGTCTGCTTTAAGGGCAAAAAGCTTTTTCGTATCTGCTTCTTTTATAAAAATATCAACGTCGTCATCATAGGGAATAAGGCCTTCATGGCGCACAGCCCCAAGTAAGGTTCCACAGGTAATCCAATAATCAATTTCGTTTTGATCCAGTATTTTGATTAAATTCGCAAAGGCAGCGTACTGTTGTTTTGCGGCGTCTTGGGTCAAGCTAATAGCTCGAAGAGGATCTTCTTGAATAGCCTTTTTCGCCATATAGGTTCCTTCAAAATGAGGAGACGGTGCAAAAGGATCCTCAAATTCAAGACGTGATCCGACGTACCACCCTGAAAAGATAGCAAATCCTAATATGCCTAATTTTAGGATTTTCCTTACCGTTAGCGAGTTCATTGGCAGATTCCTTGCTTTTAACCTTTAAAAGTCTTCCAAAAATCTTTTAGCTTTTTTGAAAAACTTTGTGAGCTCGGGCTATTATTATGCTCTTTAGAAAGCGTATCAAATTCCTTTATAAGCTCTTTTTGTTTAAGGGTCAAATTCACAGGTGTCTCAACATCAATCTTAATATAAAGATCGCCTCTGCGTTTTGACTGACGCATAATGCTCATCCCCTTTTCCTTCAAACGGAATTGCTTACCGGATTGGGTCCCCTCCGGAATCTTAACCTTTGTCTTGCCGCCTTCAATGGTGGGCACTTCAACCTCACCGCCAATAACAGCCGTTGCCATGGGGATGGTTACTTGAAAACTTAAGTGCTCTCCCGAACGTCGGAAAAGACGGTGAGGTTGAAGAGAAATAAACACATAAAGATCTCCTGCCGGAGCTCCATGGAGTCCTGCTTCCCCTTCACCTGTCAAGCGAATACGCGTGCCGTCTTCGACACCTGCCGGAACAGATACTTTTATTTTTCGCGACTTCATGGTGCGGCCTTGACCATGGCATGTCACGCAAGGATCTTTGATAATTTGTCCCGTTGCCTGACAAGCCGAGCACGGACGTTCCATGGTAAAAAAACCTTGCTGTGTTCTTTGAACGCCGGCCCCATGACATTGGGGACACGTCGTAGAACCGGAACCTTTTTTTGCACCGCTTCCGGCACAATCCTCACAGGAAACGGCAGCGCGAATGGAAATAGTTTTTTGAATACCGGAAAAAGCCTCTTCAAGGCTTAAGTCCAGATCATAGCGCAAATCATTTCCTTTTTGCGCCCGAGACCGCCCGGAAGCCGTTTGCCCGCCGCCCATGAAGTCGCCAAACATTTCTTCGAAGATATCACCAAAACCGGCAGCGCCGCCACTGTGAAAACCGGAATGCGAGCGACCGCCGCCAAAGCCTCCGGAACCGTCAAAAGCACTATGGCCGAGTTGATCATAGGCTGCACGTTTTTGGGGATCTTTTAAAACTTCATAAGCTTCATTAAGCTCCTTAAATTTTTTTTCCGCAGACGCATCTCCCTGATTTTGATCGGGGTGGTATTTCATGGCTAATTTTCGATAAGCCTTTTTCAACTCATCGGCAGAAGCCCCTTTTTGAGCACCAAGAACTTCGTAATAATCACGCTTAGACATGGGTATCATCCTATAGAAATAAAAAAAACCCTTGGTTTGATTCTTGTTTAATTACATACCGTCACTAAACAAAAAGACCACCCAAGGGCACATTCTTAAAAAGCCTTATTTAGCGGCTTTTTTTTCATCATTTTCTTCATCGTTTTTGACATCTTCATAGTCGGCATCAACGATATCGGCATCCTCCGGTTTTGCATCAATATCCTCAGAAGAAGATGCGCCGTCAGCATTAGCAGCTTCTGCCTCTTGTGCCTCTTTATAAAGGATCTCACCGAGCTTCATAGAGACTTGCATCAAAGCATCGGATTTCGCTTTTACATCAGCCGCATCCAATACTTCCTTTTCCATGGCTTCTTTTACAGCTGTTATGGCGTTTTCAATGGCTGTTTTATCAGCGTCTTCAAGCTTATCGCCATGTTCGGAAAGTTGCTTTTCCGTTGCATTCACAAGAGCTTCGGCTTGGTTTTTCGCTTCAATAGCTTCTCGGCGTTTTTTATCTTCTTCCGCATGAGCCTCGGCATCTTTTACCATTTTGTCAATTTCAGCATCATCCAGACCGCCGGAGGCTTGAATACGAATCTGTTGTTCTTTTCCGGTGGCCTTATCTTTTGCAGAAACATGCACAATACCGTTCGCATCAATATCAAAGGTGACCTCGATTTGAGGCACACCACGGGGAGCAGGAGGCAAACCGACAAGATCAAATTGCCCCAGAATCTTGTTATCTGCAGCCATTTCACGCTCTCCTTGGAAAACACGAATGGTCACAGCGGACTGATTATCATCGGCCGTTGAAAAGGTTTGGCTTTTCTTTGCAGGAATGGTTGTGTTGCGATCTATCAAGCGTGTAAATACACCGCCGAGCGTCTCAATACCGAGAGAAAGAGGCGTAACATCCAACAAAAGAACATCTTTAACGTCGCCTTGTAAAATACCGCCTTGAATAGCAGCGCCCATAGCAACAACTTCGTCAGGGTTTACGCCGCGATGAGGCTCACGACCAAAAATTTCCTTAACGGTTTCAATGATTTTCGGCATACGGGTCATGCCGCCGACAAGGATAACTTCATCAATTTCGCTGATCTTAAGGCCCGAATCTTTAATGGCATCCTTACAAGGCTTGACGGTTCGCTTAATAAGATCGTCAATGATATTTTCAAGTTTTGAACGAGATAGCGTTACATTAAGGTGCTTAGGACCCGAGGCATCGGCTGTAATAAAGGGCAAATTAACATCGGTTTGTTGGGCGCTGGAAAGTTCAATCTTTGCTTTCTCCGCCCCTTCTTTCAAACGTTGAAGCGCAAGGTTGTCTTTGCGAAGATCAATGCCGTGTTCTTTTTTAAATTCATCGGCTAAATAATCGATAATATGCAGATCAAAATCCTCACCGCCAAGGAACGTATCGCCGTTGGTTGATTTAACTTCGAAAACCCCATCGCCAATTTCCAAGATAGACACATCGAACGTACCGCCGCCAAGGTCATAAACAGCAACCGTGCCTGTTTTATTTTTATCAAGACCATAGGCAAGTGCCGCTGCTGTCGGTTCGTTGATAATACGTAAAATTTCGAGACCGGCAATTTTCCCGGCGTCTTTTGTAGCTTGACGTTGAGCATCATTAAAGTAAGCAGGCACGGTTACAACAGCTTGTGTGACCTTTTCCCCTAAATAAGCTTCGGCAGTTTCTTTCATTTTTTGAAGAATAAAGGCGCTAATTTGGCTGGGGCTGTATTCTTTGCCGTTTGCTTGAACCCAAGCATCATTGCTTTTTGATTTAATAATTTTGTAAGGTACCAAGCCAATATCTTTTTGTGTAGCAGGGTCGTCAAATGTGCGACCGATAAGGCGTTTAATACCAAAAAGAGTGTTTTCCGGGTTTGTAACAGCTTGGCGTTTGGCAGCTTGGCCGACGAGTTTTTCATCATCTTTTGTAAAGGCAACCATTGACGGTGTTGTTCTTACGCCTTCGGCGTTTTCGATGATTTTCGGTTCTTTACCGTCCATGACGGAAACACAAGAGTTTGTAGTTCCCAAGTCGATTCCAATGACTTTAGACATAATTCTATTCCTTCTTTTGCAAATTTCAAAAGCCCATAAGGCGCTTTTCAAATTCCATTTTCGTTAAATAACTTAATCCTGCAGGCCTTTTAAACGGAAGCACGAGCCGGATTAAAACAACAGATTCCTAAAGAACCTATGCATATTATGACAAACTTTTTAAAAACATGCAAGTTCTCGTGTCTTTAAAAGGTCTCTAAAGAGGGCTAGGCAACGGACTCAACAATGGGTTAAGTTAACCTTATGATTCTTTAATGATGCAAAAAAATATGACCGATACACCTGTTTTAGAAATAAACGAAAGTTTTAAGCAAGCTTTGCGCCTTATGGACGGCTCCTCTCAAAATATCTTTATTACGGGTAAAGCGGGTACGGGAAAATCTACTCTTTTACAATATTTTCGTGACCATACCCAAAAATCTATCGTTGTTCTTGCGCCGACGGGCGTTGCAGCAGTCAACGTAAAAGGTCAAACCATTCATTCATTCTTTCGTTTTAAACCCGATGTTACCGTGGGTTCTATTAAAAAGAAAAAAGAACAGCACGACGGTAAAAAAAACATCTACCAAAAGCTTGATACCTTAATTATTGATGAAATTTCTATGGTACGAGCCGATCTGATGGATTGTATGGATCGCTTTTTGCGCCTAAACGGTAGAGATCCGAGTAAGCCCTTTGGGGGTCTGCAGCTTATTTTCTTCGGAGATCTTTATCAGCTGGCTCCCGTTGTCTCGAACCAAGCTCGAGAAATTTTCCAAACCCGCTATAGTAGTCCTTATTTTTTTAGCGCCAACGTTTTTAACGAGATCGATCTTACCCTCGTTGAACTTGATCAAATTTATCGCCAAAAAGACACGACGTTTATCGAAATTCTGAATGCCGTTCGCAATAACACCGTCACTCAAGGGCAGCTTGATATTTTAAACAGACGTTATGTCCCCGATCTTCAGCCAAGCAATGAAGGTCTGTCCGTCTTTCTTACACCCACTAACAAAGCCGCCCAAGCCATTAATGACGAACAGCTTAAACGCCTTGAAGGAAAATATCACTTTTTTGACGGTGTAACATCGGGGAACTTTGATAACGGGCACTTGCCGGCTCCAAAAGAGTTACAGCTTAAAATCGGGTCTCAGGTCATGATGCTTAACAATGACGCCAAGCAACGATGGATCAACGGCACAATGGCGCGAGTTTTACGTATATTTCAAGATACCGACGATTACGAAACCATTGTTCAGGTCGAGCTCGAGAACGGTCGAAAAGCCAATGTAACCCCTTATAAGTGGGAGCTTTATAAATACAAGCTCAAAAACGAAAGTATTGTTTCAGAAATTTCCGGCGGATTCATACAGTATCCCTTGACTCTTGCATGGGGTATTACCGTTCATAAAAGTCAAGGTAAAACCTTTGATAAAGCGGTCATTGATCTTGGAGACAATGTTTTTTCTTCAGGACAAACTTATGTGGCTTTGAGTCGTTGTACTTCTCTTGAGGGCCTAAGTCTTCGCCAACCCGTATTAAAAAAGCATATCCGGACAGACCCGCGTGTTGTTGAGTTTCTCACGGCTCACCAATACAAAATCGCCAATAAAACCTTGCCCGTTAATCATAAAATGCACATCTTAGGTCAGGCTGCCGATCAAAAAAAAGCTCTTTCTATTATCTACTTACAAAGTAACGGCATTAAAACCGCGCGCCGCATAGAACCTCAAGAAGTAAAGGAAATGACTTATCAGGGTCAGCCCTATCAAGGTGTTAAAGCTTATTGTCAATTGGCTGAAAAACAAATAATTTTCCAAGTTCATCAGATTCTTGAGATTAAAAAAGCGCCTTAGGGCATTCTTTTTTGTAGGGAATTTGTTTTTTTTATCGACAGCTCGGTACTGTTTTGCTAAACAAGAGATACAATTTCCAATCTTATTTTTCCATGTTGAAAGAAAAATATTTTTTTGGGGCGCTTAGCTCAGTCGGTAGAGCAGCTGACTCTTAATCAGCGGGTCACAGGTTCGAATCCTGTAGCGCCCACCACTATCCCCAACGGTTTGCGGGTTTTTATAAAAGACACAAAAAACCATCCGGAAGCATATCGGAAGCACACGAAAGAATTTCGTTTTCCTATTAACTAACTCTTCTACTTTATTTTTTTTTAATTTGATATTATCACAACAACCTGCCACGATGTAATTCGCTGGGAGGTATATCATTGAATATTAAGCGTATTTTCATAACATTAGGTTTTAAAGAACCTGTACTCCATTTTATTAGGTGGAACTTGCTGTTTTATGCTGTTTTCCTTATAGCTACCTGCTCCCTTCATCTTTATAAAAAAGATCTTCAAGAAACCCAAACATATCAAAGTAAAAAAGAAAGACTTCAGAAGCAGTTAAAGCATATAGAAACCTTGCTGTCTTTTGTTGATAACAGACTTTCACATGCAACAACGGATGAGATGCAAAAAAGAATCCTACAAGATCGTTATAGTGAGTCTATTGGTGAGGAATCATATCCTAAAATATTAAACATCTATCACATTCAAAATATTCAAACAGGGGCAGCTATGGGTGCCTACGGAAAGATCACTCTAGAACAACTTCCCCCGCCGAGCTTTTTTGAAACTCAGCTAAATTCAAATCAAAAAATGCGCCTTACCGTTGATGAAAAGTATTTTAATATCTTTTCTCCTAGATCCACATCCTTAACAAACCATGACTTTCCCTCTTTCCTTATGCTCAGGCTCCCTTTAGAAGAACTGCTGAGTCAGGGAGTGTCACTTTCCGAATCCACTCAAGAAGCTTCACGCCTAGCTTTACCTGAATACAATATTACTTTTTTTCTCAGCACCCCCAAAAGCAATTTTATAAGTGACTACATCAATGTTTTTTGGGCATACTATTTGCTAATGCTTATGTTCACGTGCCTGTTCTCCTTATATCTTGCAAGGACAAGGAAGGAAGCCAAAGCTAAAATATTTAAGGAGTTCAGAAGTCAACTAACGGCTTTAAAAGATAAGTCCCATGAACAAACAGAAGAAATATCTCTCCTGCAAGAAGATATTAAAATGCATGAATTAGAAAATATGGCTTTGACATCCAGCACTAAAATCCAAGAAGAGCTTAAAAATGCTCACACTTTGAAGCTTCAGCCAATTAAAACTTGCCTCGAAAAGAAACTAGCGGTCTTAGTAGATGACTTATTTCAAATGACTAAATTTGACTCTGCTCTGGAAAGCCTCCTTGAAATTGGGCAGTCTGCTCAAAAAGATTTTATGAACTTAACCACAGGAATCCCTAGGAGCTGCGATACCAAGGAAATCTTACTTGTGGATCTAATCAACACATCCATCCAAGGCTTGGGTAACCTGATCTTTTCGAAAAACATATCCTATGAAATAAACATTGACTCTACTCTCTCTAATATTCAAGGCGATCCAGTTATTCTCCAAATTATTGCAATGAACGTTTTATATAAATCCATTGAAAGACTAAAAGCGTCAGGCAAAATCAAGATCAGTGTATTACCCACCTCAGTACAAAAAAACATGATCCAATTAGATGTATGGGACAATGGGTACAGCTTTGATGATTCAAAGCTTTTACAATATGCTGCAACTAATAGAAATGGAGATGAATTGCTTAAATTAAGCTGGCAGGACCTAGAATATTTAATTGATCAATATGGAGGTCAAGTTTATAAAAAAAATCATTCTGCCATGGGAAACAATACAAGTATTTACTTACCGGTGACCCAAGTTCAAGACGAAGTAAGGTTTATGGAACAGCTCGATAATGTTATCCCTTTTGTTAAAGCGTAAGCAACGTCACTTGTTGGAAAAGCATAAAAGCAGCTGTTTGAAAAAGACGCTGGTATGGGGTATTGTATTACTCAACTTGTCCCTTTCAACCCCTATAAAATCTACAGAAAGCTCAGTTACCATAGGAAATCAAATCGCTAGGATCCCAATGAAGAATAAGAATTTTATAGGTCGCTCTAAAGAGCTAAATATAATAGAAACTCACCTTAAACCTTCATATAGCATTTTTGCTGTCATAGGTTTTTCCGGCGTTGGGAAGACGCAACTTGTGAAAAGGTATGCTTATCAATCAAGGAGCCAGTATGATATAACTTGGTGGTTTGATGCATCCGGCCCACTTTTACCCCAGTTTGTTGAATTAGCACATGCATGGAACAAAAACACAACGAAGCCAGAGGATATAATTCCCCAAGCAGCCATAGAAGGCCCAGAAATTGTTCAGGTGATAAAAGAGAAGCTTAAGCAGCATGATAACAGTTGGCTCCTTGTTTTCGACAATGCTAAGGATATTGATCTGATCATCAAGGATTACATTCCGCAGAAAAATGATGGTGATTCAAAACATCATGTATTGATTACGTCAAAGCAAAGCGCTAAATGGAAAAATATTTTAAAGTTGACCCCTCTGTCACGTTCTGAGTCTATTCAGTTATTAGAGGGAAGAGTCGATAATAAAAAGCTAGAAACTAGTAATTTGAATGATCTTGCCGAGGTACTTGGCGATATGCCCCTTACTTTGGTACAGGCTGCCTCTCATATTCAAAAGGTGCCTTCGTTAACTGTTACAAAATATATAGAGCTATTTACGAGTAACCACGACATACTTAGCCGATTAGAGCAACAGGTTACTAAAGATCATAATCTTTTAGAATATGAGAAAACTTTTTCCTCTACCGTGTGGCTAACATTACAAGAGTTACAAGAAATTTCTCCTGTTGCTTACGAGTGCCTTCTTTTTCTTTCTTTTATTGATCATAAGGATATTACCGAATCCCTCATCACGGATTGGTTGAAGAGTAATGCCTATGACGCAGAACTCCTTCATGAAGTCACATATAATCTTACCTCTCGATTTTTAATTGAAAATACGTTTGAAAATCAACATTCCTCCTACGAGATTCATCAGCTTTTACAAGATACCATTCACCGTTTAATTCCCGATGAAAAAAGGCAAGAGATCTTACAAAAGGCAAAGCAATTATTTTTAACTTATATAGTACAAGACACTTGGCTTGTTTCTGAGGTGTTATCACAGTTTCCTGCTCTATATGCCCATCTAAGAAAGATATATAATCAAACAGAAAATACCTCCACAGAGGATGCTCCGTTTATGATTCATCTTGCACATGCTGCTCTGTTTTATAAGGGAGATAGGGGTTTTGCAGAAACCTTATTAAATAGGGTTAACTCTTTATCTAAGGGAGGCAATATTAAGGCTTTAGATTTTAATCATGCGCGCTATTTAAATACAAAGGCTAAGCTTTATTTTGCTGAAAATCTTGACGAGGCTATTTCAGAGACTAAGGAGTCTATTAGGATTTTGAAAACCCTTAAAGGTGATGCTCGTGTGGATTCTGAGCTCTTTTTAGCAACGGTTAACAACCTCTCTGATTACTACCAAATTCAAGGTCGAGTTCATGAAGCAAAACAAGCGTGTGAATCATTTAAAGATACCATTAGTAAATTGGATCAAAAAATTTATGGGACTCTCTATTACTCTTTTTTAGCTTTATGTGAAATGTACGATGGAGAATATGATAAAGCCTTAAAATCTATTAATTTCTCTTATCAATATCTTCAAGAAGGTAAGCTGTCAGAATATCTATTTATTTTTGTTTTGCTTAATAAGGCAGAAATTTTGGCTCGTATGGGAGAGCTTGAACAAGCAGAAAAACTTGTTAAAAAGTTAAAACAAGACCTGGAAGATCTTTTCCAAAAACATTCTAACCACTTAGTTATCCGAGTAGAAATCATTGATGCCTTTATTTCGTACAGCAAAGGAGACTTAGCCTTTTCTGAAAAGAAAATTAAAAAAGCGATCGAAAATTACAATAATCTTGTAGATTCGGTTGCAAAAGATCCTCTTCAGGGATTTGCTCACACCGTTCTAGGCGACCTATGTTACGCCTCTAAAAATTTTAAAACGGCCCTAGAGGAATATAAAACAGCTGAACATATCTATGAAACTGTTTTAAAGTCAAAAGAAATAGATGATTTAAGCGATCTTTACCAAAAAACAACAATAGCCGCAGCTGATAGCCATCAAATTGAAATAGCGAGGGAATACCTAAAAAAACAAGTAAGTTTTTTTGGTCTAAACCATAAAAAAACTCAATCAATAGTGAAGTATTTGGATGAGAAAGAAATTCCTATCCCTTGGTAATTGGAAGTACGGAGTGAAGAAAGTTAAATTAAAAATTTCTTGAGTACAACCAAGTCATAAATGACTTATCAGCTTCTTCATTGTTGTTTTCGACAGAGTATTGATAAACTTCTAATACCATAAATGATAGATCTTTATAGGTTGGTGTCTTTTTATGTTCTTTAAATACCTCTAAAACTCCCTGCACTACATTACGAAATAGATCAGGGTTGCGAATTTCAATTTCTGCGTCATGTTTCTTACTAGGCGCCTGACTCGTTTCATTTTCTGTGTTTAAAAGGTCATCCACAGTACATCCAAGCACATTTGAAATTGCTTTCAGGGTATCAGCACTGGGATTCTTCGATTTACCTAACAAAATATTCCTTACAGCATGAACTTTAAGCCCTGCTTCTCTTTCAAGAGAGGCAACTGTGAATCTCTGTTCTGTCATTTTGGATTTAATTTTTTGTGCAACGAGGCTTGCCATATGTTTTCTATCCAATAATTGCTCTTCAGCAAAAATAATAATTTTAATTCTCAACTTTTATGCAAAAGACACTTGACCCATCATAAATACTCATCTAGTGTGTATGTATAATAAAAAATAGTGTTTATATGCATTATATTTTATAGTATATCTTTTAAAACTTTGCTTGGCTAGATAACTACATTGGCCAAACAAGTGAACTTTATCAAAAAGCATATTTATGGCGGAGGTAAACATGCAAAACAGTATCGTAACACCCGATATTTTGGCAGAACGTTGGTGCAAGACAACACGTTATTTGGCTCAACTGAGGTGCAATGGCAAAGGGCCTGCTTATCTTAAAATCGGTAGAAAAATACTATATCGTCTTCAAGATATTGAGTCTTTTGAAGAGCGGAGGCTTCGTCTCCATACAGCAGAAGATTTCTTAGCGTAACAGTTAGCAAAACTTCTTAAAAGGAAGATGACATGGCACGTTTAAACAGGGAAGCTAGTGAAGAATTACCAAAGTCTGTTGCAGAGATAGGTAAGATCTCTATCACTGGTAATATCGTTCCGCCTTTATGGTTTAAGACCATTACCTTTGAGTCAGGGAAACCTGATACAAATTCAATCCTTATCCTCTCTGATATTTTGTACTGGTATCGCCCTACGGAGCTTCGTAATGAACATACAGGGTCTGTAATTGGTTACCGCAAGAAGTTCCAAGAAGATTTATTACGACGCTCTTACGCTGATTTTGAAGTACAATTTGGCCTCTCTAAAAAGCAGTGTCAGGAGTGCCTGCGCCGCCTTGAAAATTTAGGAGCCATTAAGCGCATTTTTAGAACACTTCACAGTAGAGCAGGACGCTTAAACAACGTAATGTACATAGACCTCGTTCCTACTGTCATTCAAAAACTAACCACAATGCCCCATGAAACCCCAACATTTACAGGGGGTTCCACCCCTATGGAGGATGACGTACCCCCCTATGGAGATCAAACTCCACAGGTATGGAGTTCAAACTCCACACCTATGGAATCTGAAAGACCCCCCTGTGGAAATCAAGCTCCACATCATATAAAGGATACAAATACTACTTCAAATATTTCTTCTCTCTCTTCCTCAAAAGATAGTTCTGATGGAGCAGCCCAAGCTGAAAAGAAAAATGAGAGGGAGAAAGAATCTCTTTCAGGAAAAATGCTTTCAATCTGGAATAACCTTGTTTCTGAAAAGTCCGTCCCTACAACCAACAAATTTCTATCAAATCAACTGGAAACTGCGTTGCGTGACCAACTGGATGGGTGCCTTGAGAATTGGGAGATTGTTTGCAAGAACTTTAAGTCATCAAAGTTTCTCATGGGAGAGGCAGATAAAATCGCCTTTAAACCCAATCTTTCTTGGCTCGTGAATCCAAAGGAGCCCCGTGTAGCTAACGTATTTTCAAAAAGCCAATGGACTTTCGATGATCGCGAGTCCTTTGGCAAATCTTCCTTGGATTTTAATGAAATTGAAACCAGCATTGAATCAGCCAATGAGCCAGAAATATGCAAAAAAGTACGTCACTTTGTTTTCAAGAAGAGACCTGGTTTTTACCACGGTTATATTCGTCAGGCTGATCTTGAGGTTGAAGGAGATTATTTATCTATCATCCACCCCAATGGATTCTGCCGCGACAAAATCGAACAAGATCTCGGTATTTCTTTGAGAGATTTTCTAAAGGAAAACGACAATATGAAATTAGAAATTAAAGGACCAAACAAATGAATTATTTAACCCAAAGGGTGATCAATTAGGTATCCAATGCTTGGCGGTGCGGCACCTAATTGATCGGAAGGAGAGCGGATAAATCCGCACCTTCGTATCAACTCCCCCTTGTAACAGAAAGGAATAGATATGCATAACGTATCACTCATTTCATCCAAAAGATCAAGACAGTTTTCAGCAGAATTATCTGCTGTACAAAGCTTTGCAACAAAATATCCCTCATATTCTGTTGCAAAAACCCTGCGTGATGGTGTCCCGTCTCTTTCATCACGTAGTCTCTCTTGCCCGGGCACCACTCATGTGGCTTCCGTCCACTTTTTAACCTCCGCGGTGCCTGGGAATTTGATTACCTACTTAAGCATAAAACAAGGAATAAAAATATGAGTTCGAAACACCGTATTGGATTTGATCTGGAAGCACCTATTAAGTTTTTAGGCATGACCAAGGATGAACTTGGGCTTCTATTTGTTGGCATTATTGTCTATGCCCTTAGCGACAATAAGCTTATTGGCATTATTGCTGTCTTTGCATGTGTTGCTGCCATCATTTTTATTAAGCGCTTTAAAAAGGCGACCGGAGGTTTTCGGATGGGAACTCTTATTTGGTGGCATACGGGGCTATCCGGTGGGCACTCAAGCCTTCCTCCTTCATCCACAAGGATTATTAACTAATGCATTTAGATATCAAAAATAAAGTCACAGAGCACGTGTTAAAGCAACGAAACTTTGCCTACGTCATGTGCGGTTTCCTGATGGTCGTCACGCTGATTTTACTATCAAAGACTCTAAGCAAAAATGAAAAAGTCATCATTGTGCCTTCCTTGAATGAACCTCAAAAACAATACCATCTTGATGGCACACACATTCCTGATAACTATCTTGTAGATTGGGGGTTCACGTTATTAGGCGATCTTTTCACAGCAAATCCCAAGACCATTCAAAAGAAAAATCAAACATTTCTGCAAATGGCCATTAGCTCCTCCGGCTTAACAGAAAATCTCGAAGCCACAGAAAAGACCCTAAAGAAAGATAATATCAGCACAGCCTTTTATCCGGAAACCGCCCGCATCGATCGATCAAAAAATGAGCTCATTATTGAGGGCAAATTCTTATCTTACTTTGGCCGCAGTCAAAAGCCGGTCGTTACTCAAAAGAAATTTGCCCTTGGGTGGAAAATCCTCTCAAGGGGACAAGTAGCCGTTAGCACTCTAAAGGAGATTAAAGATGAAAAATAAACTACTCACCCTGCTCATATGCAGTACCGCTGTGCAAGCAGCAACGGAGATGAACCCGTCAAAAGTGCAGCATTTTACCATTAGCAATACGGGACTGACACGCATTTCCATTGAAAATGATTCCATCAAGGACATGTTTGCCTATCCGGGAAGCGTTGGGAACAGTGTAAACCTTCATCAATCCGGTCATTTGTTTGTGGCACCTGCCGGTATCAGTGAACCCATTTTTCTCACCGTCATTTCAAGCTCCGGTGAAACGCAAGATTTAAAACTGGATTTTGCCAGCAAGGCTCCAAGCCCGTTAATTCTAAAAGTGAAAGAGGAGCAGAGAGCTTCTAAGGAACAGATTAACCGATGGTTATCTGTTGCTCTTCTTGGGGAAACACCACGAGGATTTAGGCGTGAGAGTCCAAAGTACGATAAGCGTATCAGTGAGCATGCCACAGCCCGTGAGATCGATCGATTCTCCGATGGCGTTTATGAAATCTCCCTTTGCAATATTACCTCTAAAAGCTCTGAAGCTATAACTGTTACTCCTGAGATTTTCATTGATCAAAATGAAGGGGGGCGACTCTCTGCAACGCAACTGTCTCCCTATGGAGAAGCAACCCTAGCGATCATCAAAAAAACAGAAGGAAAAAAACAATGAAACAATTTGTCCCCCTCACAAAAACAAAAATGAATGCCCTTAAGACCATGGCCATTCTTACAGGCTGTGCCTATAGCACCTCTGCTTATTGTTCTCTCGTTGAAAAATTTGGCACTGAAATAGATAAAATTGATGCCGGTATGATGGGAAAGGTTGTGGGTACAGGTGTTTTGGCGGCCTTTGCCTTTGGGGCTTATAAAATTATCGATAATATCAGCGTTCAACTCGGAATGGCCTTTATGGGGTTAGGCTTTGGTATTGCCTATCTTGCGGACCACCTAATCCAACAATTCTTTGGCGGGTAAAGGAATTTTCTGATGAAAAAACTATTCAACTTCTTTCGCTTGAAGGAACAAGACACGTCTAAGACAGTGAAAAAGAAACAAATTTCAATTCTCCTCTTTGCAGTTCTGTTCATTCTGGGTGTGGTCTATTTTTTGTTTTCCGGCTTTTCAAAAGTCACACAGGGGAAAGAAGTTACAGAAAAGTCCAAACGCGTTGTTATCGGTGACCTTGTCAGTGAGAAAGATATCTGGGCAGCCCGGCTTGAAGGTCAAGTTCTTAAAATGGCTGAGATTGCTCAGAACTTTAAGCAACAAAATGATCTTCAGGAACAGCGCCTTAAAAACTTGGAAGATGCTCTCATTTCCAAAGAAAAGACTAAAGGAAAGGGTTTTGAAAAAGGAGAAGAGAAGAGTGATCCGGTCAAACCCACTACAAAGACTGTTAGTTCTATGGGGTTTAACACCTCTAGTATATCACAGGCAACCTCTCAACATTCACCTGCTATCCAAAACACCTTTCCCCATGGAGGGAAGTCGATTCCTTCAGAAAAGGGAATGCCGCCCCTTAAAAAAATCTTGCACTTTAGTACAGGCACGCAAAACCCATTTCATAATGCCAATGATTATGTGGTTGCAGGAACCTATGCCAAAGCTGTTTTAACCTCTGGCGTTGTGGCATCCACTTCTATTTCTGCTCAAGGAAATCCGCAACCTATTATGATGCGTTTGGGAGATCATGGAAATCTGCCCCGTGGCTGGAAATCCAAGCTCAAAGATGCAGTAATGATTGGTAGCTGTTATGGGGACCTGTCCTCGGAACGAGCCATGTGTCGTATTCATAGCCTTTCCTTTGTCGAAGCTAATGGTCGAACCGTTGAAAAGCAAGTTGAAGGGTGGATCATTGGCGAAGATGGGTCTCCGGGCCTTCGGGGTCTTGTTGTTGACCGTGCCGGGAAAGTTGTTAGAGAGGCCTTTGTTGCCGGCATGCTTTCCGGCATGAGTAATTTTTTTAAAAGCTCCGCTCAAAGTTCTGTGTTTCCCGTTAGTCCCTTTGGGCAAACTAATGCTTTAAAAACAGATGATGTTTTAAAAAGTGGTGCCGCTCAAGGAGCTTCTAATGCTCTTGAGAAGTTGGCGGATTTTAGCATCAAACGTGCTGAAGCCATGAGTCCTGTACTTGTCGTTCACCCCGGCCGAGTGGTGGATGTGGTCTTTAAAAAGGGTTTTAACTTGAATCCTATCACAAGCGAAACTTTGCGCCCTGTAAGTACATCATTAAATTCCCAAGGAGGAAACTAATATGAATCGAACTATAGCTCTACTATCCCTATTATCTCTTTCAGCCTGTTCTACCTACCAAGAAAGCTTTGAGTGCCCTGTGGGGGAAGGTGTGCGATGCGCTTCTTTATCTACCGTCAATACAAAAATGACCAAAGGAGAGATTCAACTGGAAGAAACTCCTATACAACCAACCACAGCTTACTTTGGTCGTGATTTTTCAGCAGGGTCAAAGGAGTAATTATGTTTAAAAAACTTGGTGAGCAAACTGCAAAGCTTTTTGGTGAAGGTACTCAAGGTATCAACACAGAACATGTGCCTTTAGGATTCATGGACGTTTATATTGATAAATTCTGGAAATATCTTCCCTATGATACTTACGATTCAGAAAACCAACTTTTTTTGAATCGAGGCGCTACAGGTTTTGTTTTATTGGGCACACCCATTGCCGGTGCTAGCCTGAATGATCAAAACAAAATAGATAAATTTTTTACGCAAAGAGGAAATCTTCCTGAAGGATGTTCAATGCAGTTCCTTCTTGTGGCAACACCTCGCATCGAAAAGAAACTAAATTACTGGAAGAGCTATCGAACCAACCCTAACTTTCAGGCACTGACTCAAAGGCGCTACGATTATCTCACCTCAAAGGCCTTTGATAAAATAAACCCGGTCCGTGATTTTAAGGTGCTCATTTCCTATACCTTGCCTGATGTAATGACGTCACCCATTGAAAAAGAAGAACTGGTTCGCCTGCGCGAAAACCTTCAAGGTTCCCTTGAGAAGATTGGCCTTTATACCAAGCCCCTTGATGATATGGATCTCATACAGGAGGTCGGAAATATCCTGAACTTTGATCAAAAGACCCAAGATGAAGAGTCTTGGTATTCAGAGCATGAAGAAATCTCGAGACTGATTCCTTCTTTTGATATCGATGGCCGCGTGCGAAAGGACGGCTTGTACCTGAAAGATAACAAGTATGTTGCTCATACGTTTTTACCAAGAGCAACGCCTAAGATGTGGGCTCTTGGGCATATGGATAAGCTCTTTGGGGATGTCTTACGGGGTGGTGAAACCATTCCTTGTTCCTTTCTGATGCACTATGGTTTTACGGTCTGTAAAGACCAAACCATTCAAAAAAGACGTGCTGAGCTTAAACGAGAAAGCCTTGGGAAAACCCTTAAAAGCCCTTTGTCAAAATGGCAGGTTGGCATTGAAGAGGATTTCGCCGAAGCGAATGAAGTTTTAAAAGAAATCCAAAAGGGCGAGCGCGTCATTGATGCATGTTTATCCCTTACGACTTTTTCAGAAGCACAAGAACTTTCAAAAATTAAAAGCACTGTAGAGTCTCTTTGGAATGAATATGGGTGGTCCTCTGAAAGTGCAAGCTACAATCATCTAAATCTCTTTTTAGCCTCTCTTCCCATGACCTGGACAACGGATACGGTCTCTAGTGTGTTTGGCTTAAAGAAGAAAGTTGTGGGAGCCGGGTCCAGCCTAAAAGGTCTGGGAGTTACTCGGAAAACCATCACGAAAGAGCCCCAAAACCTTTTGCCCGTTGTGGCGGAATGGACAGGGCAACGAGCCCCGGGAATTCCACTTGTGGGGCGGCGCGGTCAGTTAGCCTTCTGGAGTCCCTTTGACGGGCGCTTTATTCCGGGAAAAGCTATGTACAAAACACCGGGGGATTTTAACTTTTGTATTACGGGAGTTCCGGGATCCGGGAAAAGTTTTTTGTGTAATGAGTTGATCATGAATACCATAGCCGTTGGTGGAAAAGCTTTTATTCTCGATAAAGGGGAATCCTTTAAGAATCTCTGCCTGAGCTTGGGCGGACATCATATTAACTTTGATCATACAACTGATTTTTCTTTGAATCCTTTTACCCATATTCCGGAAGGTCATACAACAGATGAAATAGACTCACGTACTGAACTCATGTCCGGCTTTCAAAGCATTTTACGCCAAATGGCCTTTCCTTCCGGAAAACAATCTGATGCAGAGGAAAGCTTTTTAAAAGAAGCCTTATATCAAATTTGGAACGAGAAGAAATCACAGGGATGCATAGATGATATTTATCACCTCTTGAATTCTCATAAGGATATGAGGGCTCAAGATATTGCCCGGTGTTTGTTAGATTTTACCTCTAAAGGTATTTATGGGAATTTCTTTAACCCTCCTGCAAACATTGATGTGAACTCAGACTTTGTTGTCATTGAAACTCACAACTTAAAAGAACCCTTAAAAAGCGTCATGGTCATGATGATGATGGTTCAAGTTTGGCAACGGATGATTAATTCAAGCCGTAAGTTTCCCTTTCTGGTCTTGATTGATGAAGGCTGGGATTTGTTACGTGGGAAAGCGACGGGAGACTTTTTAGAAGCTATGGCCTTAACGTCAAGGAAGTATCGCTTTTCCCTTGGGGTGGCGACTCAATCCTTAGAGCACTTTTTTAAGGATGGCTTAACAGGACCAAAAGCAGCTTGGGAAAACAGTGCTTGGAAAATCATCTTTAATCAATCAGCCGATACCCTTTCAGGTCTCAAAGAGCACCCACAGCTTAAGGAGCTCTTAAAAGATAATTACAGGGAGACAATGTTGAGGTCTTTAAAACCGGCTGAAGGTTTTAGTGAAATGGTTTTGCACCACTCCTTTGTTCCGGGGGTTCCATGTCGCTTGTACTGCGATGACTATAGCACCCTCCTTTATAGTACGGATTCCGATGAAGTCGCCCTTTTGAGGGACCTTCAAGCCTCCGGTAAATCGTTGGATGAGAGCATCCAATGTGTTTTAGACACTCGACAAAAAGAGGCTGCTTAATGATCAAGCGTTACACGTTTTTAGCCTTTCTTATCTCAACCTCCATTGAAGCAAAAACCTTTGCAGATATTGGCCATTCATTTGAAATCTCCGAAGAGAGCTTCTTAACCATGATTCAACGGCGTGTTCAGCAGGCTACTGCTGACGGAAAACTGGAAGCCATGGAGGAGGATATTAAAAAGCGTGTTAAGAAACGTGTCTTAAATCCTCTGCCCGTTGAGGGTTTTCACAAAACGCAAGAAGAACGATCTTATCATTTTGATCCCTCTATCACCGTTGAGAATGATATCCGAGATCACAAAGGAGTTCTTATTCATGCCAAAGGCGCACGAGTTAATCCACTTAAAACCTTTTCTTGGGGAATGCCTTTGTTGCTTATTGATGGGTCTGACCAAGGGCAAGTGTCTTGGGCTCTAGCTCAGTCAGGAAAGGTTGTTCTCGTTAAGGGATCTCCCATAGAGCTTTATCGCCAAACTGGTCATCGTTTCTATTTCGATCAGGGCGGCAAAATCATCGAGAAGTTTCAAATACGTCAAGTTCCTGCGCGCATAAGCCAGGATGGACTCAAACTATTAATCCAAGAAATAAAGGAAACAACATGACTCTAACTTTTACAAATGACAACCAAATTGATGCTCCCTCGTACTATGTTGGAGGGCGTGTTATTGAACCCATCGATGTGATCGAATCTTGGGGGCTCAACCATCACCTTGCTTGTTCTTTAAAATATATTTGCAGAGCCGGTCACAAGGACTGTGAGAAGCAAGACCTCCAAAAAGCCTTGTGGTATTTAGATCGTTTTTTAAGGCGGTGCGTGGAAGGGACGTCAGAAAGTTATATGACAGTTCCCAATGACTTTAAGATTCTTGATATTGCTTTGGATTGGGAGCTTGGGTGTGATTTAACCATGGCTTTAGAACATCTTCATGACTCAACAAAGGGACGCTCAACCTATCATGTCGAAGCGGCTCAAAAGTTCATTAAGCACCACCTTAAAAACCTCAATCGAAAAGCAGCTTAGGGTTTAATGATGCGATCTTTTCTCTTCTTTCTTACTGTGGTTTGGATTGGAATTGCGCCCCTAAGCCTTGCTAAGGCTAATTGCGTCGGTCGTTTTCTAAATCCCATCAGCGATATTTGTTGGAGCTGTATTTTTCCCCTTAAGATTGCAAGTCTAACCATTGTAGGAGGGGATGTATCAGACCCGGACGAAGGACATCAACCTATTATCTGTTGGTGCAAAAGGCCGCCGATTCCTTATGACATTCCGGGTATCCCGATCTCTTATTGGGAGCCGGAACGTCTCGTGGATGTGACGAGAACACCGTACTGTTTTATTAACCTTGGGGGAGTTCAGATGATGGAAACAGGGGTTATTGATCGGGGACATACCAGTGATGATGATGGAGACGGCCAAAAACGCAGTTTCTACAACGTTCATTGGTACATCTACCCCATTCTTTACATCCTCGAAGTTTTAACGGATTTTGTGTGCATTGAGTCAGGCAGTATTGATGTCGGTTATCTAACGGAGATCGATCCTTTTTGGAATGATGATGAAAAGAATGCCATTTTAAATCCCGAAGCCATTCTTTTTGGTAATCCCGTTGCCCAAGCGGCTTGTGTTGCCGATTGCGTAACCTCATCCGTTGGTGTGCCGTTGGATATTTTGTTTTGGTGTAACGGTTGCCAAGGCAGTATTTACCCCTTCACGGGAACCGTCAATGATCACTCCGGTGGCGTTCAAGCGAGTCTTTTGGTTATGGGACGTTTTATGGCAAAGCTGCATAGAGAAGGGCTTTTAAAAGGTTATATAGGCGTTCAAGGTCTCTGTGATAAATACCCCATGCCTATTATCAAAAAATCACAATATCGCACTCAAATGACTTATCCCATTCCTCAAACCAACAGGTGTCAGGCCTTTGGGGCAACGGAAATGTTTTGGCAGCCGGGCCATGAATATCCCTTTAAAGGGGAAGACTTTGGGTACCTTATTTGGCGCAAACGCGATTGCTGTCTCTTATAGAAAAGGAAAAACAGAACGATGACGAAAATACTAATGGATGTCGTAGATTTCTTTTCTGTGGCCGGCTTGAACAACTTCAATACAAAGAGTTTGGTCTATGATTTCACACAAGATACGGTAGTCACCAACACGGTATCTCCATATATGGCTCATCTCATGACCCAAAGGTTTCCCAAGTGTTCTGGGGTCTTCCAAAGTTATAACACGCTCTTTCAGGTAGGTTATAAGCCTCTTTTGAATAGGCTTGTCGAGCTTTTTGAGGTCTGTTCCGGCCTCTTTAGAAAAGGTCAGTTCCCAAAGGGGTTTGTTAGTCATCGTTTAGCTCTAACTCATTCTCAATTTCTTTCAAAGAATAGGATTTTTCACCGGATTTCTTGCGATTTTCAATCCGTGATAACGCTAAATGGTAATCGTAAAAATCTTGCAAATGCTCTTCAAGTATTTCTTTCACGATTGATGATTTTGATCTCTTACTTAGGGAGCAAGCTCCGTCTAACGTTTTCTGTAAATGATCATCAAGGCGTACACCAAGCATACTCATCTTACTTCTCCTTATCGTCTATGTATAACAAATTTAACATGTTTAACAAGTTTTTGTCAAGAACTTCTTTTGGGGTGATTTTAACCCTCACTCCCTCCGTTCACGCCACAGACTATACCCGTATGGCTCAAGAAATCGCGCGGGACTCTGTTTCGCAAAGGGATTCTTCTCTACGCGATGCGCAACAATATATAGAAAACACAAAGAACCAAAAGTACCCTTCTTTCTTTGGATTTGATGAAGAAACAAAGGAACCTATTTTTAAAAATAATGACGTTGTTCCTCTTAAAGAAAAGGGAAAAACATGTCATGCCTCAAAAATGGAACCTAATTCGCCCAAGGCACGCTACCAAGGAGAAAGCGGACTCTATATTTTTGTAAGTCTTTCCCTATCAGATGAAATCCTTAAGGCTCTATCTCAGCAAGCCAAGGCTCTCGGGGGGAATCTCGTGATTCAAGGTCTTATCAATAATTCTTTTAAAGAAACGCAAACGCGTTTGAGAGCTCTAGGTATTCCCATTGATATTGACCCAACACTATTCGAGAGGTTTGACGTTAAACATGTTCCCACATTTGTTCTAACAGAAGTTAAAGAGGGTGAAATCCAAGGACCCTATGACAAGGTCACAGGTAATGTTTCCGTACAATCTGCCCTTGAGTTGTTTGCTGTAGAAGGGGAACTTCTAGAGGCTGCTCAAACTCTCCTTCAAGCAAAAAAAGAGGGTAGAATATGAATCATATAGCCTTGGTTATAGTCTTATTTGTCCCTTTTGTTTCTTTGGCAAGCGATAAGCTTTCTTATGCCGACGGGAAGAGCCTTGGAGAAAGTTTAATACAGGGTCCTAATGCTCTTAAAACGGAGGATGTTCCTGAGTATCAAGGGGTAGATGTTCCCGAAACTGATTATCAAGAAAACTTTCACAAAATGGGTACAGGGGCAGCGGTCATCAATAGCCAAAGAGGAAGGTTAGAGCACGATTTCCGTATTACGGAAGATGATCCGCTTATCCAATTGTCCAACGAGATTAATAGCGATCCGCTTTCAGTCATTGGGGGTGCAGCCGAAAAAGAAACGGGTGGTGTGAGAGAGGTCGTCGAAACCACCCATGTGTGTGAGGAAAGTGCTGAGGAAGCCACTTATACTTGCGAGCAAACGCGTCATGTGACTCTTCAGGGTGGAGAAGAAAAAACCTATGAAATGACTATTTCCTACCTAACAAGTAATAATCAACGTCTTTATGCAATGGATCCGTCTGATCCCTCAAAAGTTTATGTAGCACAACATACCGGAGGCTTTTCATTTTCGTCTTTTCAAGAAATAGATTCATCAGAATTATCTTTAGGAGAAGGCTTAGGGGAGGGATTTAATGGAAAAGTGATATCAATAAGGTCTTCAAATGAGTGGTTTGTTAATGCAATTTCAAATGACCTTTTATGGAACGGTCAAAAGAATCTACGAAATTATATCATGTGGACCACGGTTGAGCACAGAAGCACAGGTCCAAATTCTAATGCGACTTTTTCTAATACCCGCTTAGGAGCCAAAATCATCATTCGATATAAAGAGGCTTTATCAGCAGAGCCTAAAAAAGATGTCGTTGAAGACTCTTGTTCTGGCTACGAAAAGCAAGCCAACAAAGGCCTGTGTCGTTATGGAGAAGAAGAAATCCTTGAAGGACCTGAAACCCGTGAATTCTGTGAGGGTGACGAGTGTATTTCCGTCACCAGAGATTGGTGGAAGAAACGCCGCACCTATCATTGTAAGTACTCTTCTAAAGACAACTGTGGTCCTTTTAGGTCTGCTGGATGTGAGCAAACAAAAGTAGTGTGCAAAACTCGTGTTGGGGGTGCCAGAAGAGGAGAAATTTGCGTAGAGCATCAAAAGACCTTTTTATGTCGCTCTCAAAGACTTGGAAACGGAGTTACTAAAATTGGGGGAGATGTTCCTTTTTGCTTAGACGGCAACTGTGATGATCGTAGTTGGTCAGCCAACACAGACTTTGCCGAAGCCATGTCAAAGATGTCTATCTTTCGAGAGATCGCAAAAGATATGGATGCGGAGAACGCGACTGTGTTTCGGGGGAATGGTATGAAGTGTTCTAAATCAACCCTGAGCTTTCAAGATTGTTGTGGCAGTGGGGGGTGGGGGCGTTCCGTTGGCCTTGGTCAAAGCTGCTCTAAAGATGAAAAGAATCTCAAAAAAGAACGTGAGTCCAATAAGTGTATTCGTGTCGGAACGTACTGCTCTCAAAAAGAGAAAGTAACCAATATTTGCCTAACCAAGAAAACCTCATTTTGCTGCTTTGGATCAAAGCTAGCCAAAATCATACATGAACAAGGAAGAGCTCAATTGGGTATCGGATGGGGTGATGCGGGGCATCCCGATTGCCGACCTTTCTCAGTTACAGAGCTTCAAAATATTGATTTTAGTAAAATTGATCTTAGAGAACTTTATAGTGAAATTCGATCCAAAACCAATATAGATAATGTTGCAAAGGCAGCCAGTAATCTTGGTGAAAACTGGCAGGCTAAAATCAAAGCAGCCAAAAGAAAGCAAAGCCCTGACGGAAAAGTCAAAGCCTCAGAGCTACACAACACAAAGGAAAATCCTGATGTCTCCTTATAAAATCTTTTCAATAATCATTATGTTCCTTACGAACTTGCAGGCTTCTAATTTGGATAATCCCAAAGGTTGGCTTTGGTACCAAGACCCCGTAATACCAAAGGAAGAGCTCAAAAAACCTGAAAAGAAAGAAAGCTCCTCCTCTGCACCGGTTCCAGAGAAAACTCTAAGTGCAACTGAGCGTCTTGAAGAACAAAAGAAGGCTTTTGAAGAAGCTAAGGCTCTAGCCATCCTTGAACCGACATTAGAAAATGTTGCTAATGCACAAAGGCATCATAATTTTATCATGGATCAAGCAAGCGATTTCCAAAAAAGCTGGGCGATAGCAGAGCTCCTTGATCCTGGTTATAAGAAGATAGAAACAAGTCCTGGTTCTTTGAAGATTAAGGAGACCCAACAAAAAGTTGAAATGACAAAGGATCTAAAGAAACTTGCTGGGGATTATGGTCTCATATTTGCTTTTAAGCCAGACTGTCCTTATTGCCATCAGTTTGCTCCACTTGTGAAGCAGTTTGCTTCTCAATATGGCTTTACTGTCCAAGGGCTTTCAAAAAGTGATGAGTGTTTTGAGGGGATGACCTGTAGCAAAAATGAATCTGCTCTTTTGGCCGTAAACCCTCAACTTGAATATCCAATATTAGTAATCGACTCACAAAGCCCATCTTAACTGGATAAAAAAAGCCCCGAGCTTATATGGCTTGGGGTTTCCAGTTGTAGGGGAGCAGGTCGTCGAGAG
>CAJDWK010000005.1_pt1 | contig 45706 bp, 44 predicted proteins | sample 7391621 | NCBI WGS metagenome assembly CAJDWK01 (sample SAMEA7055734, study PRJEB34461) | soil metagenome | biome: terrestrial ecosystem; feature: Peninsula; material: soil | place: Antarctica | collected 2016
TTGACCTCCCTGATCTAAACCTAAAACCTTCTTCAGAATAAATCAAAAGCGGACATTTCTAAATTGCTCAACAGGACATTATCAAATTGCTCCTACATTAAGCTTTTTCTCCGTTGACAGAATGTTTTTTCCTTTTATATTGGGTAGTGAATATATTTTTGGAGATTTCAATGAGAAACACTCAACGCTTACTACTTACGACTGCTTTTTGCACCTTAGTTGCTTGTGCTTCGGCAACCGCGAGCTCTTATTATAAAACGGGAGCTATTCTTGGAACGGGGCTCGGTTACAGCGGTTTGTCTGCTAAAACAAACGATAATTTCTTTTTTGTGGCGGGAAACCCAGAAAACGGTGACTTTAAAAAAACTCGCCGTAGTAACGGATTTGTTGCTGATGTTTTTGCAGGTTATCGATTTGTCTTTAATGAACGCTTTGTTGCCGGTTTTAATGTGACGTTCACGAAAGATACGAATACGTTGAAGAGCACGCATTCTCTACCAACCTTCCTAACTGCAAGTACTACAGAACTTTATCGTCAGTTTGCTGTGACTCCGGAACTGACAACCGGTTATATTTTTGCAAAACAATGGATGGCTTATCTGAAACTAGGAATAAGTATTTCTCGTTTTAAACTGGATAACAAGCTAGTTGGGCCGACTGTAACTATCTCCGGAGATAAAACAGTAACGAGGGTTGGTTTTAAACCTACTCTTGGTGTTGAGTATGCCATGAATAATAAAGCCTCGGTTTTCACAGATGTTTCCTATGAATATATTCCGTCGGTAAAAGCAAATCTTACAAATCCAACGGTTCCTGTTGTTTTGGGCGCAACACATGATGTCAAAGTACGCCCGCACTATTTTACTGCGAAACTTGGTGTCTTGTATAAGTTCTAAGTTTTAACGATAATCTCTTCTAAAAGCCCCCTTAATAGGAGGGCTTTTTTTATATTTACGGATGCTTACAGCTTGAAGGATTTTTTTTCAAAGTCTTATATGAGAAAGCGTTTTAGCTGTCGGAATGGATAGAAATAGGGAGAGGGGAGAGTTCTTGGAGGGGGGGTTTTTGAAAAAGAGTGATTTCTTTATAAGAGCGATCTATTATGGGAAGGTCGAAGTTTTGCTGAACAAAACGATCAAAGCCGTTAAAAATTCGGGTCTTAACGGAGATAACTTCTGCCAAAAGCTCGTGCCGGGCGCCTTGAATAATTTCAAGTTCACATTGGGGGACCCAATCAATAATTTGTTCAATGCGCGTGTTATCGACAACGCGTTCTTCTCCTGCGGCATAAATTTTGACAGGCCTTTTTATGCGACCCAGCTTTTGGGGACAATTAAGGTTTTCAATGGAATCTAAGGTTGCCTTGATCCATCCGAAGGTAATGCCCCCCACCACAATGTCAGGGTTTGTTATTTGGAGGTGGCGATGGTAATAAAAGGCTTCTTGGTTATGGGTTAAGACATTGCCTTCAAAGGGTTGGGTGACGGGGTTGTAGTCTTTCTGGCTATAAACATAGCTTTTACCAAAACCTAATCGAACCATGAAATTAGACAGCCATCGCGCAAGATGACGAGAATAGAGTCCTGTGTTGATATCGAGCATGGGAGCCGTCAAAACCGCGCCGTCAAGGACGTCGGGATTTTCCGCCATATAACGCAAGCCGATGTGGGCTCCCATAGAGTGGGCGAGCATTACGACCGGCCGTTTTATGTAATCTGTTTTTAAAAAATTGCGAATGAAAAGGTCAAGGTCTTGTAAATAAATGTCGTAATTTTTAATGTAGCCCCGGTTGCCCGCTTCTCTTGTCGAAAGGCCTTGACCGCGCCAATCAAGAGCCCAAACGCCATAACCTCTTTCCCTCAAAATATCAACGGCAGACTCTAGCTTTTCAAGAGCTGTTGCGCGCCCCGGTAGCAAAAGAACGTGGGGTTTAATGTCAGATGTCGTGGTTGGCTTCCAGTGACGGTAACGCAAAAGCGCGCCGTCGGGTGTCTTGAGGTATTTATCAATGACGGGACTTGCTTTATCTATTTGGCTCATTTATAGACCTCCCTGCCTTGGCCATTGATTTTCTTATGTTCTTTTCTTATTTCTTCTTTCATCCTATCATATAATTACAAATAAAAGGTAAAGAGAATATCGAGTGGTTTACGGAGGGATATCTTGTTATAATGATTATAAAAAATAATAAATTTAAATAGATTTTAAAAATGATTCGTCAGTTTGAGCTTGTTGAAAAGATAAAATCCTATGATCCTAATGCGGATGAGGATGCTATTAACCGTGCCTATGTCTTTGCCATGAAAGCCCACGGATCTCAGAAAAGAGCCTCCGGCGATCCCTATTTCTCACATCCTCTGGAAGTTGCCGGAATTTTGTCCGATATGAAATTAGATACGGCCTCTATTATTACGGCATTGCTCCACGATACCGTCGAAGATACGGATGCAACCCTTGAGGACATTGAAAAACTTTTTGGCAAAGAAGTTAGAAATTTAGTAAACGGAGTCACTAAGCTTACTCGAATTGAAGGTCAGTCCGATCAAACAAAACAAGCCGAGAATTTCAGAAAGCTTGTGTTGGCCATGTCTGATGATATCCGGGTTTTGCTTGTTAAGTTGGCAGATCGTCTCCACAATATGCGAACGCTTGATTTTGTCCGCGAGGAAAAACGGCGTCGCATCGCTCGGGAAACCCTTGATATTTATGCACCGTTGGCAGAGCGTATCGGTATTATGCACTTCAAGGACGAACTTGAAGACCTTGCTTTTGCGGCGTTGAATCCCGATGCGAGAGAATCGATTATGAGCCGTCTTCATTTTTTGCAACACCAAGACGGTGATGACCATATTGAGCCCGTTATAAAAGAGCTCACGGAAATCCTTAAAAAAGAGGGGGTTACGGCGGAGATTACAGGACGTGTTAAGCGCCCTTATTCTATTTGGCGCAAGATGCATCATAAGAATATCACCCTTGAACAACTTCTCGATATTGTGGCTTTTCGTGTGATCGTTTCAGATGTAACGGATTGCTATAAAGTTCTTGGTATTTTGCATAGTGTTTACCGCGTTATTCCCGATCGTTTTAAAGATTATATAAGCACCCCGAAACCCAACGGGTATCAGTCCCTTCATACCTTTATTATCGGCCCCAATCGTCAACGTATTGAGGTTCAAATTCGGACAAGAAAAATGCATGAAGTTGCTGAAATGGGAGTGGCGGCTCATTGGCAGTATAAGCAAAGTTCCAACGAAACCCATGACTATGGTTGGCTTCGGAGTTTGCTTGAAATCTTAGAGAACACATCGGGTGCCGAAGAATTTCTCGAGCATACCAAATTGGAAATGTTCCAAGACCAAGTGTTTTGTTTCACGCCGGCGGGGGATTTGATTTCCTTGCCCCAAGGCGCAACGCCCATTGATTTTGCCTATGCAATTCACTCAAAGGTCGGAGATCATTGCGTGGGTGTGAAGATCAACGGTCGCATGGTTCCTTTGCGCACCATTCTTCATAACGGAGATCAAGTTGATATTGTAACCGCCAAGGCTCAAACACCGTCTCCTTCGTGGGAGCGTTTTGTGGTGACGGGAAAGGCTCGTGCTAATATTCGCAAGTTTATTCGATCTCAAAAACGAGGCCAATTTGTTACGTTGGGTCGGAGTCTTCTTCAAAAAGGATTCGAGCAAGCAAAGCTCGATTATACGGAGAAACAAATTGAAGGCACCCTTAAAGGGTTTAAATGCCACACAACGGAAGACCTCCACGCCTTGCTTGGGGAGGGATTAAATACACCGACGGAGGTGATACGAGCCGTTTACCCAAATTATCAGCCCGCTAAAAAAGAAAAGCCTCTTAAATCCATAGGAGAACACGAAAAAAATCTTTGGAAAGATAAAAAGTCTGCCTTGTCCATTCGGGGGCTTATCCCGGGGATGGCCGTGCACTATGCAGGATGTTGTCATCCGTTGCCGGGGGATCATATTGTGGGGATTATCATGTCGGGGCGGGGTGTGACAATCCACACAAACGATTGTGATATGCTCAAAAACTTTGCCAATGAGCCCGAGCGTTGGATTGATTTAACTTGGGCAGACCAAGAGGAAAAAACCACCCATGTGGGACGTCTTTATGTCATTATGGATAACCGCCAAGGGGCACTTGCAACATTGACGACGACCATTAGTAAAAACCACGGTAACATTGCCAACCTTAAAGTTGTCAACCGGACGGAGAATTTTTTTGAGGTTAATATTGATATTGATGTGACTAATACGGATCACTTGACCAATATTATTGCTTGTTTAAGAGCCTCGACACTGATTAATAGTGTTCAACGGATCTAGGCTGTTTTTCAGATATTTCATATAGCCGCTTTTCTTTTTTTAAAGATGGGGTATGATGATTTCAAGTTTACCTCTTTTACCCTCACTTTTAAAATTGGAGAGTTTTTTTCAACACCTATTTTTATTTTAACTATTCTTTATCATCCTTCCTTTTTTACAATACCCTCTCATCTTTTTTTTGTACTCTCTTATTTTTATCACGAAAGGAAATATCATGACTGCTGTTGCCTCAATTTACTCACAAGGTACCCAAGATTGCGTTCAAACAACGGACCCGGAAATTGCAAAAGTTCTGGAGCAAGAGTTGGAACGTCAGCAAAACCAGCTTGAAATGATTGCCTCGGAGAACTTTACCTCACGGGCCGTTTTGGCAGCCCAAGGGTCTGTGCTAACCAACAAGTATGCAGAAGGTTATCCGGGACGGCGTTATTATAACGGCTGCGAAATTGTTGATATTGCCGAAACCTTGGCCATTGAGCGTGCCTGTAAACTTTTTGATTGCGCGTATGCAAACGTCCAACCCCATTCGGGGTCTCAGGCCAATATCGAAGTTTTTATGGCTTTGATCAAGCCGGGAGATACCCTTCTTGGTATGGATCTTGCCAGCGGAGGGCATTTAACCCATGGCTCCCATGTGAACTTTTCGGGAAAGTGGTTCAACGCCGTCGGATATGGCCTTCGAGAAAGTGACCATTGTATTGATATGGATCAAGTAGAAGCTCTAGCACGAGAGCATAAGCCTAAATTAATCATTGCGGGCGGCTCTGCTTATCCTCGTAATATTGATTTTGCCCGTTTTCGGAAAATAGCCGATGAAGTAGGGGCTTATTTCTGGGTTGATATGGCTCATTTCGCAGGTCTTGTGGCCGGAAAGCAATTGGACAATCCTTTGAAATATGCCCATGTCGTGACAACAACGACGCATAAAACGTTGCGTGGTCCAAGGGGCGGTATGATTCTGTCCGATTGCCCCGATTTATCTAAAAAGTTAAATTCAGCGGTCTTTCCCGGATCCCAGGGGGGGCCTCTCATGCACGCCATTGCAGGAAAAGCCGTTGCTTTTAAAGAGGCCTTGCAGCCTGATTTTGAAATCTATGCAGCAGCTGTGATTGCCAATGCCAAAACCCTTGCAAAAACATTGAAAGAGGGAGGGCTTGAAATCGTTTCAGGCGGCACGGATTGCCATTTGATTCTTGTGGATTTGCGTCCTTTTAATATTAGTGGACGGGAAGGGGCCGATGCCTTGGAGCGTGCGGGTATTACCTGTAATAAAAATAGCGTCTATAAGGACCCGCGTTCTCCTCAAGAAACCTCTGGTTTGCGTTTAGGCTCGCCCGCCTTAACGACGAGAGGCATGGGAGAAAAGGAATTTATTTGGATTGCGGAGGCTATTTTGGAAGTGCTCCGCGGTGTGCGTGACGGAGACTCGGCGACTGCAGAGAAAAGGATTCGCGACGAGATCAGTGATCTTTGTGAGCGCTTTCCGTTGTATAATAATTTCTAAAGAAGACGTTAAGGAAGCTCTAAAATATGAAATGCCCTTTTTGTGCAAATCCGACAACTTCTGTGAAAGATTCACGTTCCGCCGACGATAATGCGACCATTCGTCGGCGGCGTGTTTGCACAGAGTGCCAAGGGCGTTTTAGTACGGTTGAACATGTTCAGCTTTTAACCCTTAAGGTTAAAAAGAAATCAGGAGCCGTTGAATCTTTCCGTCGTGAAAAATTAGAGAACGCGCTACAAACCTCTCTTCATAAGCGCCCCATCGAAGACGACCGTATCGAGAAAGTTATTAACGGTATTATTCGGCGTTTAGAAGTGATGGGAGATATTGAAATCCCCAGCACAACGATCGGTGAAATTGTCATGGAGACTCTCCATGATTTGGACACCGTTGCTTATGTGCGGTTTGCCTCGGTTTACCGGAATTTTCACGAAGCCAGCGATTTTAAGCAGTTTGTGAGAGAGATCAAAAAATAGAGATAAAGTAGGGCTTATTTATAAGCGCCCTCGGTTATGGGGTTCGTCGTAATTCAAAATTGGCTCTTGGGGAACAATCCCCGTAGGGTTAATTGTGAGGTGACTCTTATAATAGTGAGCTTTAATATGATCTGTGTGAACGGTCTCCTTGATGCCTTTGATCTGATAAAGTTCCCGCAGATAGTTTGATAAGTTCGGATAATCCGCAATACGCTTGAGATTGCATTTAAAATGCCCGACATAAACGGGGTCAAAACGCAACAGCGTTGTGAAAAGTCGCCAATCTGCTTCGGTTAAAGTATTACCTACAAGATAACGCTGTCGGCTTAAGCGCTCTTCGAGGGTGTCGAGGGCTTGAAACAACGTCCCCACTTCTTTTTCATAAATATCTTGGCTCGTTGCAAAGCCGGCTTTATAAACGCCGTTATTAATCGTTTCATAAATAAAGTCATTGATTTCATCAATTTGAGGGCGGAGGTCTTTTGGATAATAGTCTTGAGTTTCATCAACTAAGCCCTCAAAAGCGGTGTTGAGAAAGCGAATAATTTCCGAGGATTCATTGTTTACAATGGTCTTTTCTTTTTTATCCCACAGGACGGGAACCGTTACGCGCCCTGTGTAAGTCGGGTTGGCGAGGGTATAAATCTGATGCAAATAGGTTTTATGGTTTAAAGGATCTTGATCGGTGCCAAACGACCATCCGGTTTCCCCCATAAACGGTTCTATGGCACTAACGGATATGATGTCTTCTAATCCTTTAAGGACTCGGAAAATGACCGTACGATGAGCCCAAGGGCAGGCATGCGAGATATAAAGGTGATATCGATTTGCCTCTGCCGGAAATTTATCGCCTCCGATTACATCTCGAAAAGAAGAGGCTTGACGCACAAATTTACCACTGGTTTTTTTTGTGTCATACCACTGATTAACCCATTTTCCGTTTACCAATAAACCCATTTTTCATCTCCTCTATAGGTTAGCTTTGTACTTTTGAAAAGCTTGAATAAGGCTTAAATAGGGCTCTTGAGGCGCTGCAACTTGTTTGAAAAAGCTTTCATCATCAAGGTCAATGAGGGATTTTAGGCGATAGATCTCTTCTTCTGAAAAGTCCGCCAGATGTGTTTGTATGAAACCGCCTATGAGCCAATCTGCTTCTTTGGTTCCGCGGTGTTCGGCACGATATCGGATTGCTTTTTTTAGAATTTCAGTTTCTGTCAGGGGCGTTAATCTTGTCATTTAAAGATCTAAAAATTGTTGTTTTGCAAGGGTTTTATAAAGGGCGGAGCTTTTCATGAGTTGGGCATGTGTTCCCACTGCATCAACGGTTTTTTCATTTAAGACAACAATTTGGTCAGCTTCTTTTACAGTGCTTAAGCGGTGGGCAATAATTAAGGCAGATTTATCTTTGAGGATCGTGCGCAGGGCTTCCTGGATACGTTGCTCGCTTTGACTGTCTAAGGCATTCGTTGCTTCATCCAGTAAGAAAATGGGAGCATCTTTCAGAATGGCTCTGGCCAGAGCAACGCGTTGCTTTTGCCCGCCTGAAAGACGAACGCCTTTTTCTCCGAGTTCCGTTTCATAGCCTTGGGGAAATTTCGTGGCAAATTCATCTATGTGCGCTTGTTGAGCAGCCTTTAAAATGTCTTCCCGTGTGGCGCGCGGATTGCCAAGGGCGATATTATTTATAATGGAGGTGTTGAATATGACGGTATCTTGAGGAACAAGAGTAAATAAATTGCGCACACTTTCGAGTTCATAATCTTTAAGAGGCTTATTATTTAAAAGGATTTCACCTTGAGTGGGGTGATAAAAACCCAAGAGTAATTTAAAGAGGGTGCTTTTTCCTACACCCGACGGTCCCACCAAGGCAATTTTTTGCCCTTTGTGAAAGGTAAAGGAGATGTCGTTGAGGACTTCTGCATCAGGGCGAGCAGGGTAGGTAAAGGAAATATTTTTAAAGTCGAGGGAGTGGAAATCTCGCGGGTGCCAAGAAAGTGTGTTTGAAGCGGAGTCTTCTCTTTGAAGGGAAGGGGTTTCCGTCGGTTTGTCGAGAAGTTCCGTGATGCGAGTCGTTGCACCAAGTGTGAGGTTGAAATTGCTAATGATTTCAGCAAAGCTATTCATCGAGCCTGCAACCACAACGGCATAAAAAACAAAAGAAGACAGCTGCCCTGCGGTAAGGCGGTCGGAAATGACTTCGTGTGCACCTACCCATAAAATACCTGCAATAGCCGAGAAAATAAGGGCAATGACAAGAGATATTAAAAGAGATCGGTAATGGGTGCGACGTTTAACGAGGGACAATTTTTTCCTTTGAAGCGTGTCGAAAACAGCATCGGCATAAGATTCTGCCGTAAAAGATTTAATCATGGTTAAGGCATTAATATGTTCTTCTGCAAAAGAGAGGGCTTCCCCATCAAGGGCTTGAGCTTCATGGGTTAAGGCTTTGACTTTTTTGCCAAAAAGGGAAATCGGAATAATAACAAAAGGAATAATGGCAAAAACATAAAGGGTGAGCTGGGGGCTTGAGATAATGAGGAGGGTTGTGCCTCCGATAAGTTGAAGGAGGGTGCGTAATGCAACGGCAGCAGAGCCGCTGATAAAAGTTCGAATCTGGTCGCAGTCCGTATTAAGCCGGGAAAGAAGATCGCCCAAACGGTTGCGCTCAAAGGTTTCAATCGTCAAGCTCATGGTGTGGGAAAAGACTTTTTGGCGCAGGTCGTTGATCATTTTTTCTCCCAGCCACGCGGTGGTTGAGGTTCGTAAGTAAGCAGAAAAAGCAAGGATAAAGGCAAGCCCTATTAAAAAGAGGGCAGACATATTAAGAAGCTCACTATTTTCCGCACTAAAACCCTTATCGACCAAAGTTCGAAGGCCGTATCCGACAGCAAGAATGGCGGCTGATGTTAAGATGACGGCTAAAAGGGCTTTGGCGATATCTCCCGGGTATTTTTTGAGGTTATTCCATAAAAAGAGAAGGGGGGAAGGGTAAAGAGAAGGCTTTAGAGGGAGGTGAGTTGGCTGACTCATAGACGCAACCTTTATAGGTTTGGTGTTATAAAGCGAATTTTAGCAGATTAAAGGCCATAAAAAAACACCTGATTCAGGTGTGCAAGCTTATATGAATCTGCACAATACTTAAGTAAATATCGACATTTAGTAAGAAATATTTTAAAATGATAAAGTTGATTTGAGGGTTTTAAACGCTCTAACAGGGAAAAGTATATGCTTACTTTTAACAAAAATTTAAACAGGAGAAGCAATCAAAACGAATAACAAGGTCAAACTTTGGCTTTTAAAAAAGCTATTGGAAAAGAAAGCACCACCAAGGGTTCCTCTGAGTGGTGTTGACGCTAAAAATAACTAACGTTTCTCAAATAAATCTTGGCAAACACAAAAAACAAATATCAATTATATAATAATAGCGCAAACTTTACAAGTATAAAAACCATGTTATAATAATATATTATATAACAATTTCAGAAAAGGAGTTTTATGTATATAAAATATTTTAATGATGTAGATCATAGAGAAGAGTTTATAAAAGGGAACATAATATTAAGACATTATAATTATTACAGGTTAAGTGAGAAATCAAATGGAGATCCAAATGAATTCTCGGTTTCCAGAGCCGGATCTACTCGTGGATTGTGTAATGATGCTTTTATATTATCAGCTTCAGAAAAATTCACTCAGAAATGTAAAGATAAGTTTGGTGAACATTATCTAGTTATAAAAGATTCTATCGGGTTTTTTAAGATGCTTAAGAAAGAGTTGTCCCCTTTTTTGAAATTCCCTCAAATAAGTAATTTTGGCCAAGTTTCCTATTATGAACCGTCTTCTAAAGATCAACTACATAAGGTTAATTATTATAATGAATTTAGTAATGAAAATGTAGATGCCCCCGTTCACACCCCTTTTAGAAAGTCATCAGCTTATGCCGAAGAGAAAGAAGTTAGAATGTGTTTTTTTTATGATATCAACAAGCTAAAAGATTGTAATACAGATATAATAAGATTGAGGTATTTTAAGAGAATGATGTGTTCGAACATGAAGTTTCCTAAGAGTCATTTAGAAAATGTACTTCAAGGTTATCTGACTGATCCATATATAAACAAATTTCTAAATCAAGATAAGGAGACCAATGTAGTTGAATTTGATAATTTTGAAGATTATCAATCTCATTATTCTGATTCGAAACGCTGGAACTATCGAATAGAATATTACATTGAAATGCATATTAAGGTCGGCTCTCTCGAAAAGTATATCCTAACAACTTTATAGGCTTTTGCATAATGATAAGAGAAAAAGGCCACCTTCTATAAGATTTTGGGGAGTAGGAAACGGTCTAGGCCATTCATTGATTTACAAAGGATGAATAACATTTGTCACCACGCCCCAGATCATGAAATCCATATCTTCGGTAATTTCAAGGATGGGGTAATTGAGGTTCTCAGGCATGAGATAGAGCTTGTTGTTGTCTTTTTTAATAAGACGTTTTACCGTGAGCTCTCCGTTGATTACAGCTATGATCACTCGACCGCTTGAAGGCCTCAAACTCCGATCCACAATAAGAAGATCACTCGGATGAATGCCGACGTCTATCATGGAATCACCGCTGACACGAACAAAGAAAGTACTTTCGGGGTTTTCTAAGAGGTGATCGTTAAGATCGATTTTTCCTTCACTATAATCTTCCGTGGGGGACGGGAGACCGGCGGCAACAAGGGTTGAGTACATCACTTGAGGGGATGATGTTTGCGTTGAAGCTTTAAACACCTCCTCTACTTTTGTGAAGCCTTGCACAGGCTTTAGTCTATTTGGAAACGGTAAAAGCATTTTGTTATCTTCCTCTCAATCAGCCGACACTCTCTTTACTTTTGTTTTCAAGCTATGATATTTGCTTGAACTCTTTTTTCGACTGCTTCTGCTCTTGCGTCAACCGGCTACCGCCTTAGTTTATTATGCAGCTTCTGCTGTTGTTTGCGTATCGGAAGGAGCGTTGTTTTTCTCGTCTGTTTTCTTTGTGGCCCTAGAAGACATATTCAGGGCTTGGAGATAGACATCTAAAACTTCTTCCAATTCCCTTAATTCATCTTGATCCATTTTACGCATTTTTAATATTTGGCGGATAACCTTAACATCGAATCCCGCAGATTTTGCTTCGGCAAAAACTTCACGGGTATCGGAAGCCAAAGCTGCTTTTTGTTCTTCAAGGTATTCGACTTGTTCAATAAATTGGCGGAGCTGAGCCCCTGAAATGCCTGCAAAAGTAGTCATTTATGTGTTCCTTATTCCTTGTAAGTGCTCTGTTTCGAGCGTTGACTTTGAACGATAATAGATATAAAAGTACTCATTTACTTTGTGAACTGCAAGATAAAAAATAAGATAAAAAAGAGGCCCCTCCTTATGTCATTTAAGCCCCCTATATCCCTTAAGTCCAAAGTGAATGTCCTTTTTAAGCATTCACCGACCCTTGCTATCATTGCAGCCCTTTTGGGTTCTTCTTTTATTGCTTTATCCCCTTTATTTGTGCGTTTCAGTGAGGTCGGAACGACAGCAACGGCTTTTTATCGTTTCTTTTTTGCGCTTCCCCTTATCTGGACGTGGATGATTTTTGATAATCTTAAACCGGAATTCCATAGAACGCCTAGAACGGTTCGTGAATATATTTTATTGATCGCTGCAGGTTTTTTCTTAGGAATGGATATTACGTTTTGGCACTTGGCTATGATCAAAACTTCCGTTGTGAATGCCGTGATTTTGAATGCCATAACACCTGTTTTTGTAGCGTTTGCCGCTTGGATTTTCTTTAAGGAGAAAATTACACTCCCTTTGGGGATAGGAATTGTTCTTGCTTTATCGGGGTCTTTTATTTTGGTCTCTGCCGGCGGAAGTTCTCAAGAGAGTCATTTTCAAGGCGACATTTATGCTTTGATATCTGCTGTTTTTTATGCGGCTTTTATGATTTGTTTAAAAGAACTTCGTAAATCTTTTTCGGCACCGACAATTATGTTTTGGGTGGCTTTGGTGGGGATGTATGTGCTGGCAATCACGGCCCATTTTATGAATGAGGTGGTTGTGCCCCATTCTACCAACGGTTGGATTTTGCTTGTTGTCCTTGCTTTGGTTGTCCATGTGCTTGGCGGAGGATTAATGTCTTATTCCATAGGTCATTTAACAGCTACGTTTTCTTCCTTGACGATTCTGATCGGCCCTTTTGTTGCGGCTCTTTTAGGTTGGCTTGTCTTTAGCGAAGCCATGTCTTGGCAACAAGCAATTGGAGGCGTGATTATTATTGTAGGGATTGTGTTATCTCGCCGGACACGGTTGACATTTAAACGAAAAGAGACCAAGAATACTCCATAGAAAAACCTAGGGAAGCATTGAAAAATGAGGCGTTATAGAGCAACTAAAATTGTAGCGACGTTAGGGCCTGCAAGTTCGAGCCAAGACGTGATTGAAAAGCTTTTTTTGAGCGGTGTTGATGTTTTTCGTTTAAATTTTTCCCATGGCACTTACCAAGATCACCAAAAAAATTACAAAATTATTCGGACCCTCGAGGAAAAATATCGTCGTCCCATTGCGATTATGCAAGATTTGCAAGGCCCAAAGCTGCGTATCGGGCGCTTTGAAAATACCTCGGTAACTTTACGAGAAGGACAACGTTTTACCCTTGATCTGAAAGAAGATCTCCTTGGAAATAATGAACGGGTTAGTCTTCCACATCCCGAGATTTTTGAAGCTATTCGCGAAGGAACCGTTCTTCTTATTAATGACGGGAAAGTCCGTTTGCGTGTCAGCGAAATTTATAAAGATTCTTGTGAAACTTTTGTCCTTGTCGGGGGAGAGATTTCTAATAACAAAGGTCTTAACGTGCCAAGCGTTGCTTTGCCTATCAGTTCTCTTACGCCAAAGGATCGCAAGGATTTAGAGTTTGGGCTGGAATTAGGTGTTGATTTTGTTGCTCTTTCCTTTGTTCAAAAACCGGATGATATTATTGAAGCTCGTGACATTATAGGCATTAGAGCGGGAATCATTGCCAAAATTGAAAAGCCGCTTGCCGTTCAACATATCAAAGAAATTGTACGCTTGTCCGATGCTATTATGATTGCTCGGGGTGATCTTGGGGTTGAAATGATGCCCGAGGATGTCCCCAGCGTTCAAAAGAAGATTGTCCGAGAATGCCGCTCTATGGGACGTCCTGTCATTGTGGCAACGCAAATGTTGGAAACAATGGTTGAGCACCCGACACCGACACGAGCCGAGGCTTCCGATGTGGCTTGCGCTGTTTATGAGGGCGTTGATGCCGTTATGCTTTCTGCTGAAACGGCTGCAGGGAAAAACCCCATAGAAGCCGTGAGCATTATGAACCGTATCATTGAGCGCGTTGAAGGGGATTCCTATTATCGTATGATCTTGGATACGCACCACCCTATCCCCGAGGCAACGGCCTCTGACGCTATTACGGCGGCAGCTCGCAAGATTTCGGATACCCTAAGCCTTAAGGCGATTGTTACCTTAACCACATCGGGGTCTACGACTTTAAGGGCTGCAAGGGAACGTCCTAATTCACCCATTGTTGCTATTACACCCGATCGATTAACGGCTCATATACTGGTTTTGACGTGGGGAGCCCATGCCATTCAACTTCCGGAAGAGTTGGCTGATAAGCCCTTGCCGGGTGTTATGAATACGGTTTATCAAGCTATTTTAGCCGAGAACTTTGCCGCCGTCGGCGATGAAATTCTTGTAACCGTCGGTGCGCAATTTAAAGGAACGGATAAACATCAGGTTTTCAAAGCAGGGTCTACCCGAGGACTCTTTATTTTAAAAGTGCGTGATCCCCGAGAAGATCATTTCCCCCCCGCTAATGTTTCTTAATAAGCGTCCGGTGCGTAAGATGAAAGATAGGGAGGCGAACAAAACAACAACTCGTTTAAAGAGATATGCCACGGTAACAGGCGCGGTTAGCGGTAGCGTTGCTCGGGCTGCAACGGATAAAATCTTAGGACGAGACGCAGACCATAGCCTTCAAGCCAAAGCCATGACAAAGGCTTTGGGTCGTTTGAAAGGGCCGGTAATGAAAATTGCCCAAATGCTCTCGACAATTCCCGATGCCGTGCCGATTGAGTACGCCCTTGAATTTCAGAGTCTTCAAGCCGATGCACCTGCCATGGGATGGCCTTTTGTGCGGAGGCGTATGGCCGTTGAGCTTGGTCCGGACTGGCAATCTAAATTTCGTTCTTTTGATCACGAGGCCACGAGTGCGGCTTCTTTGGGCCAGGTGCATAAGGCGACCTCACTAGAAAATGAGCTTCTTGCGTGCAAGTTGCAATATCCTGATATGATATCGACCGTTCAAGCGGATTTGAACCAACTGAAACTTGCTTTAAAAATTTATGAGGCGACTCTCGGCGGAATAAAAACAGCGTCTGTTTTTGAAGAAATTTCCGGACGTCTTGCCGAAGAATTGGATTACAAAAAAGAGGCCGAAAACTTAGATACTTTTCGAGATATTTTTAAAAGCCGTTCGGATATCCGAGTGCCGACGGTTTATTCCGCTCTTTCCACCAATCGTTTGTTGACCATGTCGTGGTTAGAGGGGACGCCTTTACGGGGCATCCTCGAGACATCTCAAGACTATCGCAATAGTATGGCACAACTTGCTTTTAAAGCGTGGTATTACCCGTTTTTTCATCACCAAATCATTCATGGCGACCCCCATTTGGGGAATTATAGCTTCCGACAAGAAAGCCTTCATGGAGACGAAGGGATCAATCTTTTTGATTTTGGTTGTGTGCGCCGATTTGAGAAGCCTTTTTTGCAAGGGGTAAAGGATCTTTATCATGCTCTGGATCAAGGAGATAAAGCTCTTGAAGTTCATGCCTATGAAACCCTCGGCTTTAAAGAATTGAGTAAAGAGATGTTAGAAGTCTTAAGGCTTTGGGCCACTTTGCTTTATGAACCCGTATTGGATGATCGTGTGCGCCCCATGCAAAAAGACCATAGTGGGATTTACGGTCGTGAAACGGCGGACAAAGTCCATCAAGAACTTAAGAAATTGGGAGGTGTTTCGCCGCCCCGTGAATTTGTCTTTATGGATCGTGCTGCCGTTGGCGTCGGATCTCTTTGCCTTCACCTCAAAGCCGAAGCTAATTGGTATCGGCTTTACAATGAGTTGATGTGAGGCTCCTTTTTCTTAAACTCGATCGGCTTTTTCTAAGAGCTCATCAAGTTTTTCGAAGAGGTCTTTGGGCGTGATGCCCTCATTAATGAGGAGGGATTTCTTAACGCCTTTTTCAGTGTAAAAGATATGAAAGGTGGGCGTGGCTTGGATATCAACGACTTTTTCCGCATTAAAACGTTTTGCCATAATAAGCCCCTTTGTTTCATCGCAAGCTAGGGCCTTTTTGCAGTCTTCGGCAGAAATATCAAGAATTTCTCCTAGTTTTTCGACGGGATGACCAAGCCAGTCGTTTTGCCTTTCATAGGCCTTCTCAAGGAGTTCGGGCCATTTTTCTTGGGGTTGTTGCGCTACAATACTCATGTACTCAACGGCCGGGTAGTCTAAAGGGAAATGTTTATAAACCGTCCGTACTTTCCCCGGAGTGATGTAGCGTTCCTTGAGGTCTTTTATGGCTTCGTGACGAAACCGCGCACAATGGGTGCAGTTAATAGAAGAATATTCAACCAGCATAATAGGGGCTTTGTCAGATCCTATAACGATGTCATTAAGTTCCGGATAAACAATGTTCTCTTCTTCAGCGCCCTGTGCCGCGTTTTCTTTGTTCTCTGATCCTTCGGGGGGCAGCGTGCTTTCCATTGCAAAAGACCGGCAGGAGGCGATGCTTAAAATAAAAACAAAGAGAAAAGTATAATTAAATTTAGTCATCATTTTATTGTTTTATCACGTTAGTTGACGATTTTTTAATTATAGAAAGCCTTTTGCAAAATAATCAAGTCCTACTTTTCCGAGAACATGCGTTTTAGGACGCTGTCCTTTAAAATAAAGTGATGGTGTAGAGCGCCCAGTACATGAAGAATAACGGATGCGGCAATTCCCCAAGCAAGGAGTTCATGGATTTCGTGCATAATGCCGCCTATTTGATGTTTTTCAAAGGGGGTGATCGTGAAGAGATTGAAAATAGAGATCGGATGACCGCCGAAACTGGACATGAGAAAACCTGAAAAAGACATCAAAAGCATACAAAAATACAAGAAAAAAACATTTAAAGTCGCGGCTTTGACTTGCCATCGAGCTGTTTCTTTAGGGAGCTTTGGTTGCGGGTTAAGAAAGCGCCATAAAAGGCGCAACGGAATCAAAGTTAAAATAATCATGCCGAAAGCTTTGTGCTGAGCATAAATAAACCATTTTTGATCATTGGGCTCGAGGGATGTCATAACAAAGCCCGCAATGATGATGCCGATAATAATCAGACCCATGAGCCAATGAAAAGACCTTGCGATGATGCCGTAAGACTCGGATGTGTTTTTAATCATTGTTTTTATTCCTGTTTTTTTTGAGACATTTTAAAATAGCGTAACTCAAATATAAACGGGAATAAGAAGGTTATTCAGAGTTGTGAAAATAGTCTTCGATGCGACATAAAACCTCTCCTGTCTCCGGATTAATCACCTCGGCTTCAAAGTTTATTCGACCCATAATATAGGGAAATCCTGCAGGGTCGACCCTGTCTGAAACAGCCGTAATAATCCCCGTCTCATCATCGACACGAAGTCCGATAATGTTGTCGGGTTTTGGAATAATGATCACACGAGGAGCAGGAGGGTTGTCATTCAAGACGGCATCTTCCTTAAAGCTTCCGGAAAAAGCCATCGTGGATAAAGCAAGTAACAAGCCCGTAGATTTGATTGTGGTTTTTATCATAATTTCCTCCCTGTTCTGTTTTTAGTGTAACTTTAATTTTCCCCGTTGATAATCCCTTTTAAAAAAACACCTGTGAGTGATTCGAAAAACGGGGTAGTGTTATGAAAAAAAGGATAACCCCTTAAAATGAAAAATTTTTGTTTAATGCTCTTGGCTTCCTGCTATTTATCACAGGTGAGTGCTTCCTCTGAGGGAGATATTTTTTCTTGGGAGCCGACGGAAGAAGACAAAAGGATGGCGACGGAACCTGATCTTTGCGTACGTTTAGCAAAGAATCATACTCCGGAGGTTATTGATTTAGGGCGACCTTTTATCGAAAGATTTTTGAATCCGGCAACAGTAGACGGGTATGGGCACCCTTTATTAATGGAAAATTTTGATGTAGCAAGTATCATCTTAGACACTATGACTCTTGCCTTTGATCGGGGAAATGCAACTGTTGTTGAGGTGTTGTCACCTATTTTTGAATCGGATGTGTCGCCTCGGACAAAGGCTGAGACTGCGCGACTCGTCACAACTCTTCCCTTAGGGGATCAAGAAGGATTTGTAACCTTATGGAAGGCATTTTATGAGAAAAATGCTCATCACGATATCCATGAAAAAATTGTACGGTGTGTAGCAGAAGCCGAGGATGCCGGGACGGGAGAGGCTCAAAACATTACGAGAAGGGAAGCGAAGCTTAATGGAAATCCAATACCACCTTATGTTTTTGAAGATCACACATTGAATGCTATAATGGGCGGCGGATTGTTTGAGGGTGTTCCCGTTATGTCTTTAATACGGGCTTCTTGTCCTTTGGAAACTTTTTTAATAGGACTTTCTGAAGTTCTCTTTTTGTTTCCGGAAGAGCAACGTCTTAATAAAACAGAATGGATCTTTGGGCACTATTCGGCGCTAACTCAACCCGTAGCTCTTTTTGACTATGTGATGGAAGAGGGGGGCATAGATAAAGAACTACACCGTCTTATCACTTTTTTGTCTCTCTACGGGAGGGGTGAGTTTGAACCGGAAGGGGCTTTACCGAGTATTGTGTGGTGGTATGCAGGCGTATCTCCTCTTATTACTTTAAATGATCTGCAAGATGTTGAGAGAAAAGTATGCGAGATATCGGAGCTGAATAAGGGGATTATTACCTTTAGAGAATTTCATTCTCTATTGAGTGCACCCTATGAAAAATGGAATGCCGAACACAAAAAAAGCACCTAGGAGAGTTGGGGAAAAAAGAGTAGACTGTAGGTAAAATAAGAAAAAAAAGAGGATCATATGGAATCCCTTGAGGGGCCGGCCTCTCTGTTAAGAGAGTACTTTCCCGTTTTAATGTTTTTGGTCGTTGCTGTTTCTTTGTCCTGTGTGATGATTCTCATAGGCTTTTTGCGGGGTCCCCACAAACCTGACGCTGAAAAGGTGTCTGCCTACGAGTGCGGTTTCGAGCCTTTCAGCGATGCACGCATGAAGTTTGACGTACGTTTCTATCTGGTCGCCATCTTGTTTATTATCTTTGATCTTGAAATTGCCTTTCTATTTCCCTGGTCCGTTACCTTGGGGCAGCAAGGTCTATTGGGCTTTTGGTCTATGATGATTTTCCTTGCTGTCTTGACCGTCGGCTTTATATATGAGTGGAAAAAAGGAGCTTTGGAGTGGGAATAATTAAACCCGATCACCCGTCCCTCTTGAAGGATCAGTGTTTTGTACCCTCTTCCTCAAAGGGGCATGAAAATGTTACCCCCATTAAGGCACAGGCCCCGTTTAATATTATGTCCGATCGTTTGAAAAATGTCTCGGCCGATGAAGTCACGCGACGTCTGCAAGAAGAAACATCTGATAAAGGCTATATTCTGGCGAAACTGGATGAAGTTGCAGCTTGGGCTCGGGCAGGCTCTTTGTGGCCCATGACTTTCGGATTGGCTTGCTGTGCCGTTGAAATGATGCAAACGGCGGCCAGTCGCTATGATCTTGACCGTATCGGAACAGTGTTTCGCCCCAGCCCCCGCCAATCGGATCTGATGATTGTGGCAGGGACTTTAACCAATAAAATGGCTCCTGCCTTTCGCAAAGTCTATGACCAAATGGCAGAACCGCGCTATGTTTTGTCCATGGGCTCCTGTGCCAACGGAGGCGGTTACTATCATTATTCTTATGCGGTAACGCGGGGATGTGATCGCATTGTGCCCGTTGATGTTTATGTGCCGGGGTGCCCGCCGACGGCCGAGGCTCTTTTATACGGTATTATGTTGCTGCAAAAGAAAATTCGAAGCCAAGGCACGCGGATGATAACGCGATAATGATGATGAAACGGTAAAAAGAGATATGGCAGAATCCTTAGAGCAAGTTTATACAAAGTTAAAAAAGCAATTTACCTCCGGCATCCTTGATGTAAATCGTGAAGGATTTGAGATGTCTGTTGTGGTGGAGCGTTCAAAAATTGTGGACGTTTTAGCGTATTTACGAGACCAAAAGGATCTTGCGTTTAAACAGCTGACCGATATTTGCGGTGTGGATTATTTGGAACGTGAAGAGCGCTTTGAGGTTGTTTACCATCTTTTATCCTATAAATATAATTTACGGTTACGGTTGAAACTTGCCGTGGATGAAGAGAGCTTTGTCCCGTCCGTTTCAAAAGTTTATAGTGCGGCTAATTGGTATGAACGGGAAGTTTGGGATCTTTACGGTGTAAAGTTTGAAGGTCACGCCGACCTGCGCCGTATCCTAACGGATTATGATTTTGACGGACATCCGTTGCGTAAGGACTTTCCTTTAACAGGGTATGTTGAGCCTCGTTATGATGATGAGCAAAAGCGGGTTGTTTATAATCCTGTAAAGCTTCCCCAAGAATTTAGGAATTTTGATTTCTTAAGCCCTTGGGAGGGCATGACGCATGATTTGATGATTCCTCTGCCCGGAGATGAAAAAGCGGATAATTCGAAGAAAACGGTGTAAAATAATGGGTGATGATAAAAAATGAGTGACTTATCTTCCGGCGAGTCAACCTATCAACTGAACTTTGGTCCTCAACATCCGGCGGCTCACGGTGTGTTACGCCTTGTGCTGGAGCTTGACGGAGAAGTCGTGACCAGAGCAGACCCCCACATAGGCTTTTTGCATCGCGGTACTGAGAAATTAATCGAATATAAAACTTATATGCAAGCGGTTCCCTATTTTGATCGCTTGGATTATGTCGCTCCGATGTGCCAAGAGCACGCTTTTGCCTTGGCTGTCGAAAAACTTTTAGGGATTGAGATCCCTTTAAGGGCTCAATATATCAGAGTTCTCTTTTCCGAAATTTCACGACTCCTTAACCATATTTTGAATTTAACAACTTACGCCCTTGATGTGGGGGCGATGACGCCTTTGTTATGGGGCTTTGAAGAGCGTGAAAAACTTATGGCTTTTTATGAGCGTGTGTCGGGGGCTCGTCTGCATGCTAACTATTTTCGCCCGGGCGGTGTAGCACAAGATCTTCCCCTTGGTCTCTTAGAGGATATCCATGCGTTTATGCAATATCATACAAAATTCATTGACGATATGGAGCGCCTCCTAACCAATAACCGTATTTTTAAACAGAGGACTGTCGACATCGGGATTGTTTCAAAAGAGCAAGCCTATGATTGGGGCTTTACGGGCCCGATGTTGAGGGCTTCGGGAGTGCCGTGGGATTTGCGTCGGGCTCAACCTTATGATGCGTATGACAAAGTTGATTTTGGTGTGCCGACGGGATGTCATGGTGACTGTTATGATCGCTATCTTGTGCGTGTTGAGGAAATGCGCCAGAGCCTTAAAATCATGGAACAATGTTTGAGGGATATGCCGGAGGGTGACTTTAGGACGAAAGATCCGAAGATTTCTCCACCGTCCCGCCATGATATGAAGACTTCCATGGAAGCCATGATTCATCATTTTAAGTTGTATACGGAAGGTTACCATGTGCCGGCGGGAGAGACCTACACGGCCGTTGAAGCCCCCAAGGGAGAGTTCGGTGTGTACCTAATTTCCGACGGTACGAATAAGCCGTATCGTTGTAAAATCAGAGCCCCCGGATTTGCCTTTATGCAAGGTATGGAATTTATGTCGAAGGGTCATATGCTGGCGGATGTTCCGGCGATTATCGGTTCTATGGATATTGTCTTTGGAGAAGTCGATCGATGAAACGTAATACTCTGACCTCTCAAGCAGCTCCTTTTGTTTTTTCCGCTGAAAACCAAGAGAAGTTAAAGGAAATTATAAAAAAATACCCTAAAGGTCGTCAAGCTAGTGCGGTAATGCCGGCTTTGGATCTGGCTCAACGCCAAAATGCCGGGTGGATTCCCCGTGAAGCTATTGAAACGATATCGGAACTTCTTGATATGCCGGCTATTAAGGTTTGGGAAGTTGCAAGTTTTTACACCATGTATAATCTCGAACCCGTTGGAAAGCATGTGGTGCAGGTCTGTCGGACGACAAGTTGTTGGCTGAGGGGGGCTGATGCGGTATTTGAGGCTTGTAAAAAGCATACGGGCGCCGATGTCGGGAAAATTTCTGAAGACGGTTTGTTTTCCATTGTAGAAGTGGAATGCCTCGGTGCCTGCGTTAATGCGCCTATGGTTCAAATTAATGATGATTATTATGAAGACCTTGACCCTGCAAAGATGGAATATATCATTGAAAAATTGCGCAACGGTCAAGAGGTAAAAACAGGTTCGCAAGCGGATCGTTTGAACTCTGCTCCCGTTGGCGGCGCTAAGACGTTGAGATAAAAAAGGGCACTCTAAAAATATGCTAGACGATAAAGATCGCATTTTTCAAAACCTTTACGGGCAGGCATCCCCGCATCTCTCTGCTGCAAAAAAGCGAGGTGATTGGAAAGATGCGGCCGCTTTTGTAAAAAAAGGCCGTGAGTGGCTTGTGCATGAAGTGCTCATCTCGGGTCTTCGAGGGCGGGGTGGCGCCGGTTTTTCAACGGGTCGTAAATGGTCTTTTATGCCAAAGGACAGTCCCTTACCCTCCTATATTGTGATTAATGCGGATGAAAGTGAGCCCGGCACTTGTAAAGACCGTGATATTATTCGTCACGAGCCCCATAAGCTTATTGAAGGCGCTCTTTATGCGGGTGTCGCCATTGGAGCGCATGTCGGATATATTTATATTCGAGGAGAGTTTTTCAGAGAAGCCGAAGTTTTACAAAAGGCCATTGATGAGGCTTACGCCGACGGTCTCCTTGGAAAAAATGCTGCCGGGAGCGGATATGATTTTGAACTCTATCTTCATCGAGGGGCAGGGGCTTATATTTGCGGTGAAGAATCTGCCCTACTTCAAAGTCTTGAAGGCAAAAAAGGTATGCCGCGCTTGAAACCGCCTTTTCCGGCGAACTGCGGTTTATACGGTTGCCCGACAACGGTTAATAATGTTGAAAGCATTGCCGTTGTCCCGACGATTTTGAGACGGGGCGGGGGTTGGTTTGCCGCCCTTGGTCACCCCGACAGTACGGGGACTAAGGTTTTTTGTATTTCAGGCCATGTCAATACGCCTTGTACCGTTGAGGAAGAAATGGGGGTGCCTTTACGCGCGCTTATTGAAACCCATGCCGGGGGTGTAAGAGGCGGTTGGGATAATTTGATGGCGGTGATTCCGGGAGGGTCTTCGACCCCTATGATTACCAAGGATATCGCGGCAAATGTAACTATGGACTTTGATAGCTTGCGAGATGTCGGTACGGGTCTTGGAACGGCTTCGCTTATCGTGATGGATAAATCAACGGATATTATCGAGGCTATTGCTCGTTTGTCTCATTTTTATATGCATGAAAGTTGCGGTCAGTGCACGCCGTGCCGTGAAGGAACGGGATGGCTTTGGCGCTTGCTTAAGAAAATAGGAGACGGAGAGGCAGAAATTTCTGACATTGATAAGTTAGAAGACCTTACTTACCGCATTGAAGGCCATACTATTTGTGCTTTGGGAGACGCGGCAGCGTGGCCTGTACAAGGATTATTACGCCATTTTAGGCCGGAGCTTGAGCGTCGTATTCGCTTAGTTGCAGGGTAAGAAATTAAAAAAGAAGATAAAAGAATGCCAAAAATTACAATTGACGGACGCACAATAGAAGTTGAAAGCGGCACAACGGTTCTTCAAGCTGCAAGAAGCTTGGAGACGGAAATCCCCGTTTTTTGCTATCACGAGCGCTTAGATGTGGCGGGAAATTGTCGCATGTGTTTGGTAGAGCAAGAAAATGCCCCAAAACCTATTGCCAGTTGTGCGATGCCTGTGATGGACGGTATGGTCATTCATACCAACACGGAAAAAGTTCGCAAGGCACGGGAGGGCGTTTTAGAATTTTTGCTTATGAACCATCCTTTGGATTGCCCTATTTGCGATCAAGGGGGTGAGTGTGATTTGCAGGATATTACAATGTCCTATGGTCGCGGGGAAAGCCGTTATAATTATGATAAACGCGCTGTTCCTGAAAAATATATGGGGCCTTTAATTAAAACTTTTATGACACGCTGTATTCACTGTACCCGTTGTGTGCGCTTTGCCGATCGCATTGGCGGGAAAGCGGAATTGGGAGGGATTTCTCGAGGAGAAAATGCCGAAATTACAACCTATTTAGATGCTTCTATTAAAACAGAATTGTCCGGAAACCTTGTGGATATCTGTCCTGTTGGAGCTCTGACATCCCGGCCTTATTCTTATCAAGGCCGCCCGTGGGAATTGCGAAAAACCAATTCTATTGATGTGCATGATGCCGTAGGGAGTAACATTTCCGTACAGACTTTCGGTATGAAAGTGCGGCGTATTTTACCTCGCCTCCATGAAGGTATTAATGAAGAATGGATTTCCGATAAGACGCGCCATGCTTGTGATGCGCTTTCCTTACAACGCCTTGATCGGCCTTATATTCGAGAGAAAGGTAAACTTCGTCCGGCAACTTTTGAGGAAGCTTTTGTCAAAATTTCAGAAAAACTTAAGGGGTCGGACGGTTCAAAAATCGCGGCACTTGCGGGTGATTTGGCCGATTGCGAATCCATGATTGCCCTTAAAGATTTGATGGTTGGGCTTGGTTCTCCCCATTTGGACTGTGTGCTTGAGGGGGCTGCGCTTTCGACAAAAAGTCGAGGACAATATCTTTTTAATACGCCCATAGCCGACCTTGAAAAAACGGATTTTGCCTTGATTATCGGAGCGAATATCCGAGCGGATGCATCCATGGTTCACACGCGTCTTCGTAAACGTTATTTAGAAGGCGGATTTAAAGCCGCTTATCTTGGCGGTGCTTTTGATTCTGATCGAGACTTTACTTTTGCTTATGATTATTTAGGGAATGACGTAACGGTTCTTGAAGCTATTCTAGCGGGCAAGCACTCTGTTTCTAAAGACTTAAAGAAAGCTCAGAACCCGGTGGTAATTGTCGGGTATGATGCCTTAAAACGAGCCGACGGTATGGCTATTTTGACCAAGGCTTCCGAAATTGCCGAGGCCTATGGAATGATACGTGAGGATTGGAACGGTTTTAATATTTTGCACAAGGCCGCGTCTCGGGTAGGGGGGCTTGATGTCGGATTTATCCCTCAAGCCGGCGGGATGACAAAAGGTAAAATTGAGTCCGCTTGTGAAAAAGGTGATATTACGTTTCTCTACCTTCTTGGGGTTGATAATGAAATTTGTCCGACAAAAACGAAGAGCGCTTTTAAAGTCTATCAAGGTCACCACGGAGACCTCGGGGCTCACAATGCCGATGTGATTTTACCGGGGGCTGCTTATACGGAAAAGGATGCAACTTATGTCAACCTTGAAGGACGCGTGCAGCAAACTTATTTGGCGCTCAATCCTCCGGAGGAGGCCAAAGAGGATTGGAGAATTTTACGCGCTTTGTCGGCTGTCGTCTTGGATAACCCTTTGCCCTATGATACCCTTACTCAAGTGAGAGAGCGCCTTCAAGAAGTTAATCCGATCTTTAAAACATTAGACGAGATCGTTCCGGCACAATGGAACCCCGTTACCTCAAAAGCGGCGTTAAAAACTACAAAATTTGCGCCGTCGCCTTTTGATTTTTATCGAACCAATGTGATTGCCGGAACGTCGCCCACTATGGCAAAATGCGTGCAAGAGCTTTGCCGCCCCTCTGCCTTAACACAGGAGAAAATCGGTGCTTGATATGATTCCGACCCTTTGGTGGGAAAATTTGCAATACGGAGCTGTTACTCTCGGGTACATTCTTCTGATCGTTTTGCCTTTAATTTTATCCGTTGCATATCTTACTTATGCCGAGCGTAAGGTGATCGGATATATGCAATTGCGACGCGGCCCTAATAGTGTCGGCCCTTTCGGTTTGCTCCAACCTATCGCCGATGCGGTGAAATTGATGCATAAGGAAATTATTATTCCCGCCCGATCTAATCCCGTATTGTTCCTGATGGCACCGGTGATTACTTTTACGCTTTCTTTAATATCTTGGTCAGTCATTCCTTTTGGGGAAGGGGCTGTGCTTTCGGACTTAAACGTCGGTATTTTGTTTCTCTTTGCGGTCTCTTCTCTTGGTGTCTACGGTATTATTATCGCGGGATGGTCCAGTAATTCAAAGTATCCTTTTCTTGGTGCGATGCGCTCGGCAGCACAAATGGTTTCTTACGAAATTTCCATGGGTTTTATTATTGTAAGTGTTTTAATGTGCGTCGGGTCTTTAAACTTGACGGATATTGTCATGGCTCAAAAAGGCATGTGGTATGGCCTTCCTCTTTTTCCGATGATGATTATATTCTTTATTTCAACGCTAGCAGAAACCAATCGTGCGCCTTTTGACTTGCCCGAAGCCGAGGCAGAATTGGTCTCGGGCTATAATGTTGAATATTCTTCCATGCCCTTTGCACTCTTTTTCTTGGGAGAATATGCCAATATGATCCTCATGAGTGCTATGACAACGATCCTTTTTCTTGGAGGTTGGTTGCCACCTTTTGATTTTGCTCCCTTTACATGGCTCCCCGGTTTTGTATGGTTTGCCTTAAAAATCGCCATGGTTCTCTTTTGTTTCTTGTGGGTGAGAGCCACATTACCTCGTTACCGCTATGACCAATTAATGCGATTGGGCTGGAAAGTATTTTTACCTTTCTCACTTGTGTGGTTGGTTTTAACGGCCTATTTCTTATTTTACACAGATAATTTACCCGGCTAAAAGGATTTTATTATGCTTCGTTTTATTCAACGTGTTAAAGCTTTTGGGCTCTTAGAAATTCTATCGGGTCTCGGGCTGACCCTTAAGTATTTTTTCAAAGCCAAGGTAACGTTGAATTATCCTCACGAAAAGGGGCCTTTAAGCTCTCGATTTAGGGCGGAGCATGCTTTGCGGCGTTACCCGAATGGAGAAGAACGTTGTATCTCGTGCAAACTTTGTGAAGCTGTTTGTCCTGCACAAGCGATTACCATTGACGCTGCACCCCGAGAAGAAGACGGTAGCAGACGCACCCTTCGCTATGATATCGATATGACAAAGTGTATTTTTTGTGGACTTTGCCAAGAATCATGCCCTGTTGATTCCATTGTTGAAGGGCCAAATTATGAATATTCGACCTTCACCCGAGAAGAGCTTTTCTATAATAAAGACAAACTGTTGGATAATGGCGATCGTTGGGAAGAGTTGTTGGCCGAGAATATCAAGCGCGAAGAACGTTACCACTAATTTTTCATTTGCTTTTTTGATATAGTCTCTTTTAGTTTTTATGGGCTATACTTAAAATAAAAAGGCTGTCAATGAAGCGGTTATTTCTTTTCCTTAGTGTATTTCTTGTTTTTTCTTCTCTTGTGGCCGGTGCGAGTCAACCGAAGAAAGACCTTGTGACGGGATGGTATTCTTGGGATCCTTATCAGTTTGAGGATATGAGTAGCGGCGTGCCGTTTCTGACAGGATTGGATATTGCTCTTGTAACGGCAATTCTTAAAGAAATGGGACATGAACCGATTTACAAACCCGTATCTTGGAAACAACATCAAGAAGATTTAAAAACAGGGGATCGGGATTTTGCTGCCGGTGCCACAAAGACAAAAGCTCGTGAGGCGTTTGTTTATTTTTCTAAACCTTATCGTTTTGAAGAAAATGCTCTTTTTATTTTGAAAGGAAATCAGGGGGATTTTGATGTCTCGTCCGTTGATCTCTTTTTAAAAGGCCTAATAGAGAGGCAGAAAAAGATAGCCGTTATTGACGGTTTCATTTATGCAGATCCTAAGATTAACGAATGGATTGCAGGTCCTCGGAATCAAAAGCTGATCTTGCGTGTTTTTACGGATCAAGAAAGTTTTGAGGCGTTGCTTTCCGGAAAAGTGCAGGGGGCTTTGTCGGATCGTTTGGTCGGATCGACTCTGATTTGGCGCAAAGATTGGGGGGGGCAGCTTGAGAGTCTTGATCTTAATATTAAAACCCCTATTCATTTGATGTTTAGCAAAAAAACAACCACACCGGAGTTTATGGCTAAGGTGAATCAAGCCATCGATACTCTTCAAGAAACTCAGAAATATCAAGAGATTATTCGCACCTATCTTTATCCCGTTTTGTTACTTCAGACCGTTTCTTCCTTGTGGTTTCAAGTCGTTGAAATTATTGGAATTTTTGCTTTTGCTATTTCGGGGCTTTTGATTGCGTATCGTCAAAATTCAACTCTTTTCGGGGCCTTTTTGTTTGCTTTGATGCCTTCTCTCGGCGGCGGTATCGTAAGGGATATGATTTTCCAACGGGAACCGATCGGCATGTTAACCTCTCCCTTATATCTTGGCCTTGTGATTACCACTGTTTTAGGAGGTATGGTCGTTGTTCGTTTGATGCAGCATTATAAGGCGACTGGAAAAAAATCTCTTTTCTCCGCTTCAACGGGAGCAACTTTTTTGATGGTGACCGATGCTTTGGGTTTGGCAAGCTTTACGGTAACGGGAGTCATTGTGTCTGTGGTTGCAAGGGTTGAACCTTTATGGCTTTGGGGTGGTTTTTTTGCCATAGTGACGGCAGCAGGGGGCGGTATTATGCGTGATATCTTAAGCGGAGGAAAATATATTGTTGCGTTACACGGCGGGCTTTATGCGGAAATATCCATGTTCTGGGGCGTTTTATTATCTTTCTTTTTGATTTATCAATCAAATAGTGTAGAGGTGGATCCCCTGAAATATGCTGTTGTCATTACAATCATAGGTGCTTTTGTGACGCGCCTGCTGTGTTATTTTTTGAAAGTTCCGACACCTCATTTGAAAAAGACCTAAACTTATTCTTTGATACCGCACACGCACCAAAAGGGTGCTTCAGGGCTATGTACAAGGTTTTTTAGACCGGCCGCGGTCATCATGCTTTTGATTTGAGCTAAGGTAAAGCGTTGTTCGAGTTTTGTTCCAAAGCGATCAAGGGCATCGGTTCTCATGGTGTAAAAGCTATGGTGGCGGTATTGAGATAAGGGAAGATTGTCGACTGTTAGGCCAAGCTTAGCCATTATTCCTGACAAACGAGCCAACGGCCAGTAGATAAGGGCTGCAATGATGTTCGTTACTTGCCGTCTGAGAAAAAAAGGTAACCTATAAATACCGCGACGTAAAATATCACTTAGTCGCCAAACAGCTTTAAACCACCAAGGTTTTGAGTCAAACGCATAGTAAATATACACAAGGAAAGGGGCGCCATTTTTAAGTTTTTTAACACAGGAATTGAGGGCGTTTTGCGTATCGGGAATATGGTGTAACACCCCGAGGCTATATCCGAAGTCTTGGGAATTATCCTCAAAGGGTAAATGATCGGCAGAGGCGCAATGAAATTCTGTTTGGGGAAAAGCTTTTAAGGCTCTTTTTGTTACCTCGAGGGCCGGAGAACTCGCATCGACACAGTGTAATATACCGACATGTTCGGCTACTTTTTGAGCCCATCGCCCGCTACCGCATCCCATGTCAAATCCCGTTGAAGTTGCGGGAAGTGTCTCCCAAGGAAAAATTTTAAAATAGCGATCAAATTGTTCTTGGTGTTCTTGGGGGGGGAGAGAAGATTGATCAAAATGCGACCATTCTTCGCCAAAGCCTTTAACGGTTTCCGGGTCAATATTATCTGTCAATTTGTCGGCCATAAAAAACACTCGTTATTTTTGTCTTTTTAACGTATTTTTGGGGGAAAGTACAGTTATAAGGAATAAGAAAAAAATGCAGATCAAATCCTTTCAAGAACTCTCCGCTCAACAGCTTTATCGTATTATGCAACTGCGAGAGACAGTCTTTATCTTTGAGCAACACTGTGATGAGCCGGAGTTAGATGATTTGGACTTTCAAGCCCTGCATATTTTTATTGAAAACTCGGACAAGATCATTGCGTATGCTCGTTTCTTTGTGCCTGATAATCAAGGAAAGAATGAAATTGTTTTGGGGCGCTTTGTTGTGGCGAAAGAATATCGCGGGAAAGGTTATGCCCGACAGGTGATGGAAGGTTTCCTTGAGTATGCTGCCTCCTTTTATCCAACGACGTCTCTTGTGTTATCGTCACAGTATTATGCCAAAGATTTTTACGCAAAATATGGATTTAAAGAGCGAGGAGAGCCTTATGATGAAGCCGGTATTCGTCATATTAAGATGACCTGTCTTCCTGAAAATTCATTGACAAAACAGGCTAAGGCGCTATAGCTATACTTATATTTATTTTAAGAGTGATGTAAGGAATACCATATGAAGGCTTTTGTTTTTCCGGGTCAAGGATCCCAGTATGTCGGAATGGGTCGCGAGCTCTATGATACTTTTTTAAGTGCTAAAGAAGTATTTCAGGAAGTAGATGATGTTCTCGGTCAAAAACTTTCGGCCTTGATGTTTTCAGGGCATGAAGCCGATCTTCAATTAACGCATAATACTCAGCCTGCTTTGATGGCAGTGAGTATGGCTGTTATGCGTATCCTTGGGAAAGAAATGGGATTTGATTTTAGAAAAAATATAGCTTTTGTAGCCGGTCATTCTTTGGGAGAATACTCTGCTCTTTGTGCGACGGGGGTTTATAGTCTTGCAGCGACAACCCGCCTTTTGCGTATTCGCGGTAATGCCATGCAACAAGCTGTGCCTGTTGGAAAAGGAGGTATGGCTGCTCTGATCGGTGCAACCGTAGAACAAGCGGAAAACCTTGCAAAAGAGGCTTCCGAGGGTAATTCTTTGTGTGAAGTTGCCAATGATAATGCACCGGGTCAAGTGGTTTTAAGCGGTCATAGAGAGGCCGTCGAAAGGGCTATTAATCTTGCTCAGGAAAAAGAATATGCCATTAAGAGGGCAATTCTTTTGCCTGTAAGCGCTCCTTTCCATTCGTCCTTGATGGCGCCTGCCGCTAAAGTTATGGAAGAAGCTCTTCAAGGGGAAAAAATCAATGTTATGCCCGATATCACCTTAATTTCCAACGTCACGGCAACGCCCCTTGAAAAACAAGAGCAAGTGATAAGGCGTCTCGTTGATCAGGTTACGGGAAGGGTTCGCTGGGTTGAGAGTATGAATTATCTTACCTCACAAGGCGTAACAGAGAGCATTGAAGTTGGAGCCGGTAAAGTTCTTTCAGGACTTATGCGCCGCATTAATAAAGAGGTCTCTACTGTTAATATGGAAACGCCTGCCGATATTGATGCCTTTTGTCAAAAATTAGCGGCTTAGCCCAAAATGCGTAATATTAAAAAAAATAAGGATAAACAGTATGTTTAATTTGGATGGAAAAGTTGCCCTTGTAACCGGTGCTGCCGGTGGCCTTGGTTCTGCTATTGCGCGCTCCCTTTATGAAGCGGGTGCAACTGTTGTTCTATCGGGACGACGTGTTGAGGTTTTGAACACTCTTGCAAAAGAGTTGGGAGAACGTGCCCACGTTGTTATTTCGGATCTTGGAGACAAAGAAAGCGTTCAAGGTCTTGTGGCGGCAGTTGCTGAGAAAGCGGGAGCCGTTTCAATTCTTGTGAATAATGCGGGTCTTACCAGAGATAATCTTTTTATGCGTATGAAAGACCAAGAGTTTGATGAGGTTCTTGATGTCAATTTGAAGGCGCCTTTTTATCTGTCACGGGCTGTGATGCGAGCTATGATGAAAGCAAGGTGGGGGCGTATTATTAATGTGTCTTCCATTGTCGGTGTAACGGGAAATCCGGGGCAAGCAAATTATTGTGCAAGCAAGGCCGGTATTATCGGTATGTCAAAATCCCTTGCTCAAGAAGTGGCAAGCCGAAATATTACGGTGAATTGTGTGGCGCCCGGCTTTATTGAATCCGATATGACAGACGTTTTATCTGATGCTCAAAAAGAGGCTCTTCTGGTTGGAATTCCTCAAGGTCGTATGGGGAAACCCGAAGATATTGCAAATGCGGTTCTTTATCTTGCTTCAGAAGAGGCAAGCTATGTGACGGGTCAAACTCTTCATGTGAACGGCGGTATGGCCATGATCTAGCCTGCAGCAGTTTTTGTAAAAGTTCATACTAGTCTAGACCTTAAGATTAATAAGAAACGCCACCCTTCATTGAAGGGCGGCTTTTTTTTACGGGGTTTTAGAAGAATCATTCTGACTTGGTTGCAATGACCGTGAGATGGTAATTTCCCGTAAGAAAAGCTTCTCTTGTTGCTTTTTGACTTTCGAGGGGTTCTCCAAAAGGGCTTGTGAAGAAGGCTTTTTGAACGGTAAAGCCGGCACGTTCAAAGGCTGCTCTGCCAATATCCGGATCGAAATAATGAATAACTGTTTTTATGGTCATAGTTTCAGGTTTATGCGGCGGGAAAAGAGTTTGCGATACTGTTGTGCCAGGTAACTCTCCTTCAAAAGCCGGCTCTGCATCGGTGGGCTCCTTATTTTCTTTCAAGTTTAGACACGTTTCTTTTTCCGCTATTTCCGTTACATCACAATGTCTGATATATCTAAAATAACCGGGGTAAGGATTTCTTTTTTCTTTTTTCTTTTTGGTCAATAAAGTAGTCAACGACTTTTTCACTATCGCAAGGGACGTGCATGGAAGCAAAAACAATACCGTCCGGGGCCATTTTTTTAAATAAGGCCGGAAGAAAGGTATCTATCTGTGCAGGTGTTAGAAAGTGAAGGACATTACTTAGGTTGCAAAAATCAATTTGTAAGGTTTCCGGATATAATACTGTGCTTTCTGTCTGTAGAAAATCACCTTTTACCATACGGAGGCGGCCTCAAAGTTCTTTTTCCTGAGTCTGGTTAGAAGCTATTTCTCTAAGGGCTGTATAAACTTCTTGGCGTGCCGTCGCCGCTACATCGGGATGATGATCAATATAGGTTACCGTTCCGCCCGCAAGAACCATATTTCGGGAATCGCCACCATAACCGCCTCCAATATCATAACAGACAGGATGTGTTGTTGTAGGTTTTATATAGGAAGAGGTTCTTATTGCAAGGAGCAACATGAGATTCAAAGAGGAGATTTTGGGAAAATCATATCCGAAATCACGCTAGTGTGGCGAATTCATCATTGGTATTTCACGTTCTTCGCTAGAGGAAAGATGTTTTTCAATGGCTAAAAGTTGTTCTTTCGTGTAACCGAGTCCGTCAAAACACACAAAGGCTTTGGGTAAGACGGGGTCTTCTGTGTGCATTAATAGATTTTCTGCGGAAGAGAAGGCTTTTGTGGAAAATAGTGCAAAAACAGATAGTGCGAAACAAGTAATTTTTTTCATAAATATACCTTTTAATAAATAAATAACTTTTCTAGGTTTATATATTTGTATAAAAACAGTCAAGTTTTATTTTTTTAATGGAAGAATTCTATATTTCTGACCCGCTTTCTAATTGCTTTCTCCACATTGATTCGTAAAGGCCTCTTGCCTTGAGGAGGTTTGTATGGGAACCGCGCTCAACAATTTGACCGTGATCCAAGACAATAATTTCATCGGCATCAATAACTGTAGAGAGACGGTGAGCAATGATGAGAGTCGTATGGTTGGCTGAAACGTCTTTTATGCTTTTTTGGATTTCTTTCTCCGTTTGGGTGTCAAGGGCTGAAGTGGCTTCATCAAACAAGAAAATAGCGGGGCGTTTTAGGAGTGTGCGTGCAATGGCGACGCGCTGCTTTTCTCCGCCGGAAAGTTTAAGTCCGCGCTCGCCGACAACCGTTTCATAACCTTGGGGAAGGCTTTCGACAAAGCCATGGATTTTAGCAAGGCGGGCAGCTTCAAGAACGGCTTCTTTAGGAGCGTTAGGGTTACCGTAAGAAATATTGTAATAAATAGTATCGTTAAATAAAACCGTATCTTGAGGAACCATACCGATAGCGTGTCGGAGGTCTTTTTGACTCATATCTTTGATATCGATCCCGTCTAATTTAATAGAGCCTTCAGTTACGTCATAAAAACGAAACAACAAGCGCGAGAGGGTTGATTTTCCGGCGCCGCTAGAGCCGACAATGGCACAAGTTTTTCCGGACGGGACTTCAAAGGAAACGTTTTTTAAGATAGGACGATCGGGGTTGTACTTAAAACTGACATTGTCAAAAGTAACACGGGCATCTTTAGAGGAAAAAGGAATCGGGTCTTTTGGATCTATGATTTCATAGGGTTCCTCCAGAAGGTTAAACATTTCTTCCATATTGGCGAGGGAGAGCTTAATTTCTCGGTAGGCGAATCCCAAAATATTGAGGGGGAGGTAAAGTTGAATCAGGTAGGTATTAACTAAGACAAAATCCCCAACGGTCATTACGCCGCTCCGTACATCAAAGGCGGCCATAAGCATGAGGGCAACCAGCCCGATTGAAATAATAAAGCCTTGAGTTATATTAAGAGCCGAGAGGCTTTGTTTGCCTTTTATGGCTGCAGAGGCGTAGGTGCGTAGTCCGACATCATAACGCGCAGTTTCATGATCTTCGTTGCCAAAGTATTTGACAGTTTCGTAATTGAGAAGGCTATCAATGGCCTTGGTATTTGATTCATTTTCCGAGGAAAACATTTTACGGACAAAAGCAATGCGCCATTTAGTCATTTGAAGGGTTGCTATCACATAGGAAGTCAGAGTGAGTAAAATAATAACGACATAGCGGATGTCATACATAATCCAGAGCACAGCGCTGACAAATATCATTTCAAACAGTCCCGGACAAATGTGAAAGACACTAAAGCGTAAAACGGTTTCAATACCCTTCACACCTCGCTCTATAATACGGCTAAGGCCGCCCATTTTGCGATCTAAATGAAAACGCAATGATAATTTATGGATATGTTTAAAAGTATCAAGGGCCACCTCGCGCATGGCGTAGTTTTCGACCTTTGCCGTTAGAATATCTTTAAGTTCGTTGAACAGTTGGGCACCCAAACGTGCGGCGCCATAGGCAAAGATAATAAGAACCGGTAAAGAAAACCATGTGAGAGCCTCTGAAGAGAGCCCAAGGAGGTCGATAGATTGTTTATACAAGAGGGGCATGTAAACGTTAGTAATTTTACTAATTGTCAAAAAGAAGAAAGCGATCAAAACGCGTCGTTTTAAATCAACTCGATTGCTTGGCCAAAGGTAAGGAAGCAGAAGTCCCAGAATTGTAAGGTCTGATTTTTTGTCAAGTGAAGAATCTGGGTTTTTCATCATTTTTTCCTATTGACGATGTCGTTTAAGTTGCCCACTATCAGAGGTGTAATAACTACATATAGTGCCTTCTACCCGTCTAAGGATACTATATGTTGATTTTCAAAGAAAAAAACAATTAAGTTAAATTAGAGGAATTCTCCCATGAAAATCACCCGCCACTTCACCGAGTCCGGCTCTTCTCCATATGACATGATCTCTTTTCGAAAAGCAACAAGTGAGATTAAAAATCCTGACGGATCCGCGGTTTTTAGCTTAAAGGATTTTGAGGTTCCTGCATCTTGGACTCAAGTTGCGTGTGATGTTGTTGCCCAAAAATATTTTCGTAAGGCGGGTGTGCCGAAAGCTCTAAAAGCTTTGCCCGAGGAGGGGGTTCCTGCATGGTTGTCTCGCCATGTTATGGATGAGGCTAAATCCACAGAAACCACTTGTGAGCTTTCTACAAAACAAGTCTTTGATCGTTTGGCGGGAACATGGACTTATTGGGGGTGGAAAGGCGGTTATTTTTCTTCAGAAGAAGATGCAAAAACCTATTATGACGAAATGCGTTATATGTTGGCAACTCAACGTGCTGCGCCGAATTCTCCTCAATGGTTTAACACGGGCCTCCACTGGGCCTATGGCATTGACGGCCCCGGTCAGGGACACTATTATGTCGAGCACAAAACGGGCAAAGTGATGAAATCTACATCGGCTTATGAGCGTCCTCAACCCCATGCATGCTTTATCCAAAGCATCAAGGATGATCTGGTGCAGGACGGGGGCATTATGGATCTATGGGTTCGGGAAGCTCGTTTATTTAAATACGGCTCGGGAACAGGGACGAACTTTTCAAACCTTCGCGGTAAAGGGGAGACCCTTTCCGGTGGCGGAGAATCTTCCGGAATCATGAGTTTTTTGCGCATTGGTGATCGGGCGGCCGGCTCTATAAAATCCGGCGGCACAACCAGGCGTGCCGCTAAGATGGTGACCTTGAATATTGATCACCCCGATATTGAAGAGTATATCAATTGGAAGGTTAAAGAAGAGCAAAAGGTTTTATCCCTTGTTGTTGGTTCTCAAATTACAAAAAAGCACCTTGATGCCATTATGCAAGCTTGTCAACTGGGCTCTACCGATGCTCGCTTTGAGCCTCAAACCAACGAGAACCTGAAAAGGGCTTTGAAAGCTGCTCGCCGCGATAACGTGCCCACAAATTATATGAATCGTATTATCCAAATCGCAAAACAAGGTTACACATCTGTTGCCTTTGATACCTACAATACAGATTGGGATTCGGAAGCGTATTTCACTGTTTCCGGTCAGAACTCCAATAACTCTGTTAGGGTGACAAATGCGTTCCTTGAGAAAGCTGAAAAAGGGGAGTCTTGGGATTTGCTACGTCGAACCGACGGAGCCGTTCACAAAACCGTTAATGCCCGAGATCTTTGGGATCAGGTTGCTTATGCGGCTTGGGCTTGTGCGGATCCCGGTATTCAGTTTGATACGACCATTAACGAGTGGCATACGTGCCCCGAAGACGGCACCATCAATGCCTCTAATCCTTGCTCGGAATATATGTTCTTGGATGATACGGCGTGTAATCTTGCGTCCCTTAACCTTGTACAGTTTTGTGACCTTGAATCACAGGGAAAAACCTTTGATATCGAAGCCTATAAATACGCTATTCGTCTTTGGACGCTGACCTTGGAAATTTCCGTAAAAATGTGCCAAGCACCTTCGAGGGAAATTGCACAAGGCACCTATAATTACCGCACAACAGGTCTTGGGTATGCAAACCTTGGCGGTTTGTTGATGGGGCTCGGTATACCGTATGATAGTGAAGAAGGACGTGCCGTCGGTGGTGCTCTTGCCTCTATTATGACAGGATATTCCTATGCGACGTCTGCTGAAATGGCCAAAGAACAAGGCCCTTTCGTACGTTATGAGGCTAATAAAAAACACATGATGCGTGTGATGCAAAATCATCATACCGCCGCTTACGGTAAAGTCTCAGGCTACGAAAAATTGGACAAAAAACCGGTGCCGTTGGATCATAAATCTATTTCTATTTCTTCTCTTTCTACGGAGGCTAAAAAAGCGTGGGATGAGGCTGTGAGTCTTGGTGAAACATACGGTTACCGTAATGCACAAACAACCGTTATTGCGCCTACAGGCACGATCGGTCTTGTGATGGATTGCGATACAACGGGTGTTGAACCTGATTTTGCTTTGGTGAAATTTAAAAAATTAGCAGGAGGGGGTTACTTTAAAATCATTAACCGCATGGTTCCTCGTTCCTTAAAGAAAATGGGATATAGTGAAGAGCAAATCACAGAGATCACCAACTATGCCGTCGGTACGGGAACTTTAAAAGAGGCGCCGAAGATTAACTTTGAGACTCTTAAAGAGAAAGGATTTACCGATAAGGTTTTGGAAAGCCTCGAGCCTGATCTAAAGAGTGCTTTTGACATCCGGTTTGTGTTTAACAAATGGTCTCTTGGCGAGAAATTCTGCAAAGAGACTCTTAAAATGACAGATGCTCAGCTTCTGGATGAAAATCTTGATGTCCTGACTTATCTGGGATTTTCCCCAAATGATATTGAAGCGGCCAACAGTTATTGCTCAGGTACCATGACCCTTGAAGGGGCTCCCCATCTTAAAGAAGCTGATCTTGCCGTATTTGATTGTGCGAATCCTTGCGGTCATACGGGGAAACGCTTTTTATCAACGGAATCCCACATTCGTATGATGGCAGCGGTTCAACCCTTTATCAGCGGTTCTATTTCCAAGACCGTTAATATGCCGAATTCTGCCACGGTGGACGAATGTAAGGAAGCCTATATGCTCTCTTGGGAATTGGGTTTGAAATGTAACGCCCTTTATCGTGACGGCTCAAAGCTTTCTCAACCTTTAAATTCATCGGTTCTGTTTGGTGATGACGATGACGGCGATGCTGAAAGCGATGCCATAGCGTTCTCAACACAAGGTAAGACGGAACAGACCGTTCAAGTGGCCGAGCGTGTGGTTGAGAAAATTATTGAAAAGATTATTCATAAGCCCGAGCGTAAAAGGCTTCCCAATCGTCGAAAAGGCTATACGCAAAAGGCCGTTGTCGGCGGGCATAATATTTATCTTCGTACGGGAGAATTTCAAGACGGCCGCATTGGTGAAATCTTTATTGATATGCATAAAGAAGGCGCCGCCTTTAGAAGCTTGATGAATAATTTCGCTATGGCGATTTCTTTAGGTCTTCAATACGGTGTGCCTTTGGAAGAGTATGTGGACGCTTTTTCTTTCACGAAGTTTGAGCCGGCCGGTCTTGTTCAAGGAAACCAAGCCATTCGTATGGCAACGTCTATTTTGGATTATATTTTCCGAGAACTCGCTATTTCTTATCTCGGTCGAACGGATCTTGCCCATGTTGATGCGGAAAAGCTTATGTCCGATACCGTCGGCAACGGTCGCGCTGAAGGTAAGAAAACTGAAACCTCTCAAGAAGCTCAAGAAGCTATGCAAGCCTTTTCGAATCCTTTTGCCAGTAGCGGTTTTATCCGAAGCAATCTTCATATTTTGCATAATAAAACGGCAAACATGAATCAGGACTTTTCCAAGCAAGTTGTTGAAAAAAATGAAGTGATAGCTTCCGCCTCGGCAGGAGGAAGCAAAACAGCTATTTTATCGTCAACAATAACGACAACGAGTATTGCTTCAACTTCCTCAAAAGCGCAAATTGCCGAGGCTAAAATGAAAGGCTTTGAAGGTGACTCATGTGGGGATTGCGGTAACTTTACCCTTGTTCGCAACGGAACGTGTATGAAGTGTGTGACCTGCGGATCAACGAGCGGTTGTTCTTAAGCCGTATCAGGATTGACCGTCGTTTTAGAAAAAGCCCCGATTCTAACCGGAATAGGGGCTTTTATAAATAAAATGTGCAGGCTTGTAAAAAAAGCTATTATTTTCAGGGTTAAAAAAGAGTTTAAAGTTGACTGTGTTTGATTATGGTTTCGAGGATCTCATCATAAATAGGGGAGGCTGTTTTGAGATTTTTATTGAGCTCATCTCGCAAAGGAACAGCTTCTGCTAAGACTTTTTGTGTGAGGCTGTTCACTTTTTTTCTCACAAAATCCCGACGAAATCCAATATCGTCCCCTAAGCGCTCAAAATGGCGGAGGACGACATCTTTGAATTTGCTTTGCCCGGCTAATTTCATGGCCATCTTTGCTTTAAAGGCACCGGTGTAAATAACCGTGCTCATCATATCATAGAAGGGGGCAAGGGATTCGGTTTCTCTTTCATAGAGCAAAGAAAAATTCTTTCCGTGGGCATCTCCGTTTCCAATGAGGAAATTGAAAATTACACCTTCCAATAAGGTGATTTTATTGCGCCCTGCCATACTGCCGGAGGAGATGCGTTGATCCAAGAAAGTAAAACATTGAAAAAGGCCGGGGCCGCCCTCGCTTTCATATTTTTGCTCGGCAGGAATGTGAAGAGCCTGACAGAAGTCTTCTTGGTGGAGGCGTTTTATATCGCCTTCTTTTGACGAAACGCGGTCATAGCGTTCAATAAGGTAATAGGGCTCTTTTTCCAGCCAATGGATATAGACTTCCGGCACGGGAAGTCCGGCAGCTTTTGCGAGCTTCATGCAAAAGAATTCATTGTGAACGGAACGGGCAATATCTCTAATAGCCGGCTTGATGATATGAGTCGACGGTGTGTTGCCTGTGGGTATTGCAATTTTACCGTTAAGGAGAGAAATGATGAGTTTATTTTGAGCACCTGCCCCTGAAATACGGATATCCTCCTCTCCGGCCAGCATAGGGCGTTTATCAAGGTGAGCTAAGATATCATGGGCTTCCGAGTCTTCCAAGATGCGATAAGTAGGCGTTGTTTGCGTGCCGGGCGAGTGTCCTTCAGGATATAAAGAGACAGCCCCGGCGCATTCTCCGCCGATTTCTTTTAAGAGGGCAAAAATATTTTTTTCAGAAAGCCCAAGATAACGCGCAAGGCGCTTTCGCACATACTCGTCGGGCAAAAGACCCGTAAAAAAAGAAAAGGTTGTACCGTGACCAAAGGAGGCTTCTCCCAAGGGAAGAGAGGCTGATAGTTTGGAAGCTTTCGGAGTCATCAGATAGGACGCGTTATAAGTAAAGGAAAGCTCTCCCCCTTTGTGAGAGTAAAGCTTACCGATTTGTGTTCCGTGGAGGAAAACATCTAAAGCGGCTTCCGTGTTGCTTTTAATCTTATCCGACATTGTTTAATCTTTCCATGTTGCACCGGCAGTCAAGGCAATACCAAGGGCATTTAGGATCTGTAAAACTTTTCCAATTTCAGCAGTTTCTTTGCCGTTTTCTAAATCCACGATAAAGCGTCGCCCCGTTAGGGTTATGCCTGCAAGGTCTTCTTGGGTTAGGTTCTGCGCTTTTCGAGCTTCTTTTATAAGAGTGCCTAAAATGCTTATGCTTGTGATTCGAGTCTGCATCTGAGAAGTTTTTTTTGTTACCGTACAGTAACATTGTGACACATTTTAAGAGAAAAACAAGTAAAAGTTCCCGAACGGGAATTTTTCGGCTTTTTTATGGTTTTTTTTCTAATATGTTACCGAACGGTAACTTTTTAGGGCTGTAGGGGCCAGACAATAAGAATCATTGGGATCGAAATAAGTGTAATAATAATTTCAAGAGGAAGACCCATACGCCAATAATCGGTGAATTTATACCCTCCCGGGCCTAGAATTAAGGCATTGTTTTGGTGTCCGATAGGCGTTAGAAAGGAACTGGAAGCGCCGATTGCAACGGCCATCAGGAAACTATCCGGATTGACCTCAAGGCTCTGAGCAATGGAGACGGCAATGGGGGCCATAATGATAGCAGTAGCTGCATTATTCATAATGTCCGTTAAGAACATAGTTAAAATAAGGATAGTTGTTAGTAAAAAGACGGGGGAAAGACTCGGAGTCTCTCCAATAAAAAACTTAACGAGAAAGTTGGCAGCGCCGGTGTATTCGAAAGCCATGCTAATGGGAATCATTGCACCCAGTAAAATAATAATCGGCCAATCGATGCTATCGTAAAAGTCCTTAAGGTTGAGTGTTTTTGTGAGAACCATAAGGAGGGCGCCGACACTCATGGCTACGGGGGCAGGAAAAATCTTTAAAGTTGTTAAGCCAATGGCAAAGGCAAAAATACTAATGGATTTATAGAGGTTTTTGTGCCCCCCAAGTTTAAGACGACGTTCGGCTAGGGGCATAAAGCCTAAGGTGCTAACAATGGCTTCAAGACGCTCTGTTGTTCCGCGAAGTAATAAAACGTCCCCAACTTTTAAAGCAAACGCTTTTAACGGGCCTTTATAAGAATGTCCTTGTCTTGACACACCTAATAAGTTAATGCCGTAGCGACGACGAAAGCCGATTTCGCCAATTTGCCGACTATTAGCGTCTGAATTAGATCCCACGACGACTTCAATAAGTTCCATATCTTCCTTCTTTTTTTTTGAACCAAAAGGCAGAGTTTTATCGCGATTCTTTTCGGTTTTCTGCGAGTCATCCGATCCTTTAATAGTGAAACTATATTTTGCACAAAAACGATCTAAGTCCGTCGGGTCAGCATTTATAATGAGAATATCGCCGTCTTGATAGACTTGATTTTTAGGGATGACAACAAAGCGTTGCGCATGGCGAATCAGTCCGAGTATCTCAATACTTGCTTTTTCTGCCAGGTCTTCTAAATGCGAATGTCGGGTATTGATAAGAGAGGAGTCCGTATTAAACTGAATTTCCGTAACATAACCTTTAATATCCAATAGGTCTTGTAAAGGGCGTTTAACAACACGCGTTTTGGGAATAAGATGCCACCCGACGAGACAAATAAAGAAAAGGCCGCCCAAAGCAACAATACCGCCCACGGGTGAGAAATCAAACATGGAAAAAGGCTCTCCAAGGCTCTGTTCGCGAAAGGTTGAAATAATAATATTGGGAGGCGTACCGATTAAAGTTCCAAGTCCTCCCAGTAGGGATGCAAAGGAAAGCGGCATCAGGATTAGAGAAGGAGAACGCCCGACTTTCGTTGATGTCGCAATAGCAACGGGCATTAAAAGGGCTAGGGCACCAACATTATTCATAAAGGCCGAAAGAACCATCGCCACGAAACAGAGAGCAAAAAGATAAAGATAAAAATTACCTGTTAAGGGCGTAAGTGTGCTGACAATAAGATCGGTTACCCCGCTATTTGCTAAAGCTTTTGAGAGAATGAGAACGGCAGCGACGGTAATAACAGCCGGATGTCCAAAACCGCTAAAGGCATCGTTTGCCGGAATAACGCCTAGAAAAACACCAAGAAGCATGGCACCCAAAGCAACAACGTCATAACGCCACTTCTCCCACACAAAGAGTACGAGTGCTAAAAGAATAATCAGCAGAATAATGACTTGATCTTGTTCCATCTAATCTCACCTGTGTTTTAGAGCGCCCTTGCAGAAGGTTCCTGTAGCGCCTGTTATAGTGTACCATTTAGAAATGAGGACAAAAACACTTTCCTTTAGGAGTGTTATTTTGTTTAGCAGAATTTAGAAAAATGGAGGGCTATGAAATCCTATTTTTCTTTTTTTGATTGCATCAGGGAGGAGACTTTTATGAAAAACAGGATTCGGTTTCTTTTTATTGTACTAATCTTTCGAGGCAGTGAGTTAGTTTCCTGCGAGTTCTCTCAAGACGAGGAAAGGGATTGTGAACAGCATAGCTCTTTAAAAACACTTCATCATTATGAAAATTTTCAGAGAATTAAATCCATTTATTCTGTTTTGGAAACAGCACGCAAGCGCAAACAAATCCTTGGATGTGAGGCTGCCGATGTTTTGGTTTGTTTGGATCTTGATTACTTTAGTGTACGGAACAACGGCGGAAGTGACCCTTTAGAAGAGTGCACCGTATCTGTTTATCAAACTTTGATTGGGGAAGGTTTCAAGGTTTTGAGGCTGACGGCACGAGGGCAGGGTATTTATGTGCCTAACGGATCTGATAATGCCAAAATTTTAAAGAAACTTAGTGATGACTTGGTTGAGTCTTTAGGGGACACCTCGGTAGGGTTTACAAGTGATAATGTTACCATAAGGCTTGATTTTCCAAGTGACGGTTTACAGCAAAACTTTACACAGTACGGATATTATATCCAAGGGACGCTTTTTGCCGGTTATTATAAGGCCTATATGCTGGGTGGTTTTTTTGCAAGCAATTCAGTATGTTCCAAAAGCTATTATTATGGGAGATGATAATGCTTTTTACCTTTTAGGTTTTCTTTACCATGAAACTTTAAGAGATATTGTCGGTGATGAAATCCACTTGCTTCATATGCCTGTTGAAACCCATATAGATACTTTGTCGGATTCTCTTCTACGACCTTCCCCTGAAGATTATTTACAACAGACGTCCGATAGGAAAGATGGCCTTGATGAAGAGAAGAACAGCGAGTATTTTAGACCGTCTAATGCTCTTTTTGAAGATGAGGAAGTTGAGGGAGGCCTTTCATTTTTCGCTTTTTTCTTAAAACCCTTAGAGCTTTTTTGGGGTGTTTTGAGAGTATGCTTAGGGCGTTAATAAAAAGAAACCCCCGATAAGACTATCGAGGGTTTTTCTAAAAATAGCCGGAGTTTTGGCGTTAAGGGAGCGGAGACTAGAAGCCCATGCCGCCCATGCCGCCCATTCCACCCATGCCGCCGCCCATGTCGTGCATACCGCCGGCAGATTTGTCTTCGGGAATATCGGCAACCATAACTTCTGTCGTGATTAAAAGCCCTGCAATAGAGGCCGCATCTTGAAGAGCCGTACGAACAACTTTCATAGGATCAATGATACCGGCTTTAAACATATCGATATATTCGGCTGTTTGAGCATTATAACCGCGATTAGTGTCATTGCCTTCGAGAAGTTTACCGGCTACAACTGATCCGTCACCACCGGCGTTCTTAACGATTTGGCGGAGAGGAGCTTGAAGAGCGCGACGCACGATATCAATACCGATACGTTGCTCATCATTTTCAGTTGGAATACCGTTCAAGCAAGCTGTTGCATAAAGGAGAGCCGTACCGCCACCGGTTACAACACCTTCTTCAACGGCCGCCCGTGTGGCATTCAAAGCATCTTCAACACGATCTTTACGTTCTTTTACTTCAACTTCTGTTGCGCCGCCAACGTGAACAACAGCAACACCGCCGGAGAGTTTTGCAAGGCGCTCTTGAAGTTTTTCACGATCGTAGTCAGAAGTTGTTTCTTCGATTTGAGCGCGAATTTGGTTGCAACGTGCCTGTACAACATCTTCACCGGCCGTGCCGTCAACGATTGTTGTATTCTCTTTTGTAATCACAACTTTCTTGGCCGTTCCAAGCATATCCATTGTCACATTCTCGAGTTGGATACCGATGTCCTCGGAAACCATTTGAGCTCCTGTGAGAATAGCGATGTCTTCAAGCATAGCTTTGCGACGATCTCCAAAACCGGGAGCTTTTACAGCGGCAACTTTAAGGCCGCCGCGCAAACGGTTGACAACCAGAGTTGCAAGAGCCTCTCCTTCAACATCTTCTGCGATGATTAAAAGAGGGCGGCTTGACTGAACAACTTGCTCAAGAATCGGCAGCATCGCTTGTAATCCGGTGAGTTTCTTTTCGATAATCAAAATGAAAGGATTTTCAAGTTCGGCAACCATTTTTTCGGAGTTGGTTACAAAGTAAGGTGAAATATAACCGCGGTCAAATTCCATACCTTCAACGACATCAAGTTCCGTATTGAAAGATTTGGCTTCTTCGACGGTGATCACACCTTCCTTACCGACTTTTTCCATGGCTTGAGCCAATATAGCCCCGATTTCTTTTTCACCGTTTGCAGAGATCGTTGCAACTTGTGCAATTTCTTCGTTGGTGGAAACCGGCTTTGCGGTATTCTTAAGGTTTTCGATCACAGCAGCAACCGCAAGGTCAACACCCCGTTTAAGATCCATAGGGTTCATACCGGCTGCAACGGCTTTTGCGCCTTCATTTACGATGGATTGTGCAAGAACAGTTGCGGTTGTCGTACCGTCACCGGCAATATCATTCGTTTTGCTGGCAACTTCACGGAGCATTTGAGCGCCCATGTTTTCAAAAGGATCTTTGAGTTCGATTTCTTTAGCAACGGATACACCGTCTTTTGTGATGCGAGGTGCACCGAAGCTTTTTGAAAGAACAACATTACGGCCTTTTGGGCCAAGGGTTACTTTTACAGCGTTTGCCAAGGTATTCACACCTTGTAGCATACGTGTTCTGGCGTCTGTTGAAAATTTTACATCTTTTGCGGACATTTTTATCTCCTTTTAAGTATTCGAGAATTGCACCTATTCAACCTTGGTATGCAGGTTTTGAGGCCGTCATAGGACAAAGGATAGGTGCATTAATTAAGCAGCTTTGATTCCAAAGATATCCGACTCTTTCATAATGAGCAGATCTTCGTTATCAATTTTAATTTCTGTGCCGGACCATTTACCGAAAATAACGGTATCGCCAACTTTGACATCCAATGGTACAATAGCGCCGGAGTCATCGCGTGCACCTGATCCAACGGCTAGGATTTCGCCTTCGATAGGCTTTTCCTTTGCGTTATCGGGAATAATAATGCCGCCGCTTGTTTTAGAATTTTGTTCGATTCTGCGGACAAGAACGCGGTCGTGTAGGGGTTTGAACTTCATGAGATTTATCTCCTCTATCTGTTAGACTAAAGAAGGCTTTAAAATGAGCCTGATTACAGCACTCTATTTAAAGCACATATAAATTGCAATTACATGCAATTTTTTCAAGGGGTTGGCGTTTTTTAAGAAACCATCCAACACACTCTTAAACTATTTCTAATTCATTAATTTCTAAAGGTCAAGCAAAAGAGTTTTTTTGTAGGAGCAATTTGATAATGTCCTGTTGAGCAATTTAGAAATGTCCGCTTTTGATTTATTCTGAAGAAGGTTTCAGGTTTAGATCAGGGAGGTCAAA
>CAJDWK010000006.1_pt1 | contig 41782 bp, 40 predicted proteins | sample 7391621 | NCBI WGS metagenome assembly CAJDWK01 (sample SAMEA7055734, study PRJEB34461) | soil metagenome | biome: terrestrial ecosystem; feature: Peninsula; material: soil | place: Antarctica | collected 2016
TTTGACCTCCCTGATCTAAACCTAAAACCTTCTTCAGAATAAATCAAAAGCGGACATTTCTAAATTGCTCAACAGGACATTATCAAATTGCTCCTACATGTTGCATTAACTATTTGACATACAGTATAAAAAGTTATAACTTTGGAGAATTATAAAATGCCCCTCATTCAAAAGATATCCGCCCTTAAATTATCTGCTTCTTTTGCCGTCCTTATGGCTGCCGCCACCCCCGATGCCATGGCCTCTTTGGAAGTTTTTTCTATTGAAGACACAACACCTTCTTCCTCAGTATCTTCAGACTTAGAATTAACCTTTCCACGCCATTTTCGCGGTCTCAATGGAATAGATCGGCCGGATGTGCTGCGTAATAGAGATATAAACGACCTAAAATCTCTCATGGGATATGACCCTGCAATCCCTGAAAAACTTGTTGAATTAACAGAAGTCTTAACTCAAACTTCTAATCCTGTTTTTGAGAAGCTCATCACAGACATAAAAAAAGCGACCAAAGACAAAGAACAACAAACCGTTCTCCATTGCATTCTTTTCCTTGGACGAGCTGCCTTAGCGGCTTCAACCAAAACAGAAGAAGAACGCCATTTTTTCAAATTTGCCGGTTTTTCAAACCCTTATAAATTAATTGATCTTATTGATCCTACAACTAGTTTTTGGTCAGCCTTGCAACATTTAGGCGATGAGGGTACTCGGGGCGATTTTGAACATATAACCGGTAAAAATTTTTCCGACCCGACCGATGCAATGGACAAACTCTTGGAAAAAAGCCCCTTTTACAGCCGTCCTTTCCTTATGTTAATGACACAACCTAAAGAAGATATTTTTGGCTTCTTTACCCTTGCTTTGACGTACTATAAAGGTAAACACCCTGTGCCTGTCACCCTTTCAACCGACGGTAGTAAACTGCATGGTATTGCTATGAGTCCTTGGGGGAAATTCTGTCACGACCTTGCCCATTCGGAGGTAGACCCGGCCAATCACAGTGTAGAGCAGTTTGCAAATCACATTCTGAATCTCTATACGCGTAAATTGAGGGAAACATTTAAAGATTTAACAACGGAAGAGCGCGCTCAATTCTCCGTTAAAGCAATGATCCCCCCGGTTACACAGTTCGCATTAGACGTTCACTCGGCTTACCGTCAAAGCCTTGTTGATATCTTGGAAAGCTCACTTTTGTATTTTAATGTAAGAAGTGATTTAAAAAAACTCCCTCCCGAATTTGAAGCTTTTTCAGTCGCCGCTTTCTTAGATGCCCACGAAGAAGCTTCAGACATGTCAATGCGATATGCGACCGCTGATCTTGTGGAACTTCTCAAGTCTTCTCGCTCTAAAACCGCTCTTGAAATTATCCCTCAAAAAAATGAGGGAGCACCTTCCTCAAGCTCAGGAGGATCTGAAGAACGCATCACAGTTGAAAAAAATCAGGATCTTTTCACAACTTCCTTTACAACGGGAGAAACTCTACTAAGTGATGAAGAAATTTTTGAAATTGCAAAAAAATTACCTTTAAGTGCGTATCTCCTCCATTACTATCACATTGGTGGCGATCAACCGATTAACACGGATGAAATTGCCGGATACTCGGTTACCAGAAACAAATTCTATATTGAAATAAGTATAGATATGCTTGATGGTGAAAACTACCTCCTTAGGCAAGCCACAAATTATTCCAGAACGCTTAATTTAAGTCATGACAGGCAAATCCTTCGCCCGGCAGCCGCTGTCCTAGCAGAAAAATACGGTTACAAAATCCCTGTTGTTCCCAATCCTCTTAACGAAGACTACGAAGAAAAGGTTGCGGCTTGTGATAAAGCGCTTCGTGAAGGTATGAAATACCTCCATGATATCTTTGCATTTACTGCCACTAAAGTTAGCCTACAGGATACTGGATCCGACATGACTATTGCCGATCAGTTTGCAGTGCGTTATACAAAGGCTTTGCGTAAGCTGGCGAAAAGCATGCCCGGCTTCGTTACAGACGCTGAAGGAGGCCTTCAAGGCTTTTTGACCAAAGCAACCTCAAAAGAGGCTATCTCGAATTTATACAATAGTTAAATACAACTCTTAAAGTGTTCGGCCTTAGGGCTCTTCAACAAAAAAAGCGGTTTTGAAAGCCGCTTTTTTTTATAAAAACCTCTTTAAATTTCCTCTGTAGAAAACACCCTGACCGACAAAAAAACAGAGATAAATTTGACTTGGACACTGCCCTATGAAACGATACCTCTCTATTAAGGTCATAAAAATGTTAGCGCACTTAGGTTAGCGCACTATAGGAACAACAAGTCGTATAGTCTTTATGACCTTAATAGCCGAGATTAAAATTGGTTTTTAAAAGACTTGTTTAAACTTTCCTGCAGGAAGCCCCTTTTAAAATGCCACCCCTTTTTTTAATCAAAGCACTCGGAGCGCGCTCCCCCCCCCTTTTTTAACGGCAAAATAAGTCCTTAAGAGCGTTAGAAAATTAGGGCATAAGGCGAAAGAAACTAAAACTAAGGGCACCCTTCAAAAATAGAGACGTCACAAAAAACATCTTACAGCTTAAAGCCTCGCCCGCTTTTTCCATAAAAACGGGCTTATTTTTCTATAACTCTTTAGGCTTTGTTTCTAAAATTTAACTTAACTATTTTCTTTTATAGATCTTTAAGTTCTGTCTCAATACGAATTTCTCCCGTAAGGGTGCGATGAACGGGGCATTTATCCGCAATTTTCAAGAGTCCTTGCTTTTCAAGATCAGTCAACGAACCTTCCAAGGTAATCTTGCGCCGAATAACATCAACCATGCCTTTTTCCGTTTCACAACCGTCACAATCTTGAGCATGAATGCGATCGTGTTCCAATTCTACGGTCACCTTATCAAGACTGATACCTTTATGTTGAGCATACATCCGAAGGGTCATTGACGTACAAGCCCCCAAACCTGCCAATAAATAATCATAGGGGGACGGCCCGAGATCAAGCCCTCCTTGAACACTTAGAGGCTCATCGGCGCGCATAATATGATTACCCGCATAAATCCGTTGAGTATAAAGCCCTTCATCGGTTTCCGTCACAACAACACCATCGCCCGGTTTTTCATCTCGTTTTTCTTCACTGCACTCAAATCTGATATAACGGCTGGCCCAAGCGGCAATACTGGAGGCAATATATTTTGCGTCTTCATTATTCATAATAAGATGATCGGCAGAATCAAGTGAGATAAAGCTTTTCGGATGTCGAGCCAAAGAAAAAATATAACTCGCATTCTTAATATTCACCGTAGAATCATGGGGAGCATGAAAGACCAAAACCGCTGCATTCAGCTTTTTAAAAACATCGCTCATATCATAGGATTTTAAATCATCCAAAAAGTGTTTCTTGATTTTGAAAGAACGTCCGCTTATTTCAACATCCGCTTCCCCCGACCATAAAATTTGCTCTTCAGCACCGGCCATATGGCGAGCGACATGCTTTGGGTGACAGGGAGAATTCACCGTTGAAACAGCTTTAATCGAGGGTAATTTACTCGCAGCAACAAGGGCCGCCGCTCCGCCTAAGCTATGGCCTATCATAATTTCAGGCGCTTGATAATTTTTTTCTAAAAAGGCCGCAGCATATAAAAGATCATTCACATTGGTTGTGAAATTGGTTTCAACAAAATCCCCCTCGCTGTCTCCAAGACCCGTAAAATCGAATCGCAAGGCGGCAATGCCTCTATCCGATAATCCTTGGCAAATATTACGAGCCGCTTTAATGTCCTTTGAACAGGTAAAACAGTGGGCATAAACGGCAAAGGTTTTTATATGACCTGCGGGAATATGGAGGCGACCGCTTAACATGAGGCCGTCTTTATTCTTAAAAGAAACTTTTAGCAATTTTGCTGACAAACTAATTCTCCGATTTTTTCAAAACATCTTGGCATTTTTGCCTTAAAAGTGCCTCCTGCTGTGTTGAAAATGCCTTTCCATTGTAAGTCATTTTACCACTTTCTAACTCATATTCCACAAAACCCAAAGGAATTTCATTAACATAGGGCGATTTTATATGTCCTTTTGGCAATAAATCTCCCGTGCCGGATTGTGTAACTTGCCCCGAAGGCAACGTTACCGTCCCTTCAGGAATCACAACTTTGCCGTCGGGAACGGTTATGCTACCCTCCGGAAGGGTCACCGTTCCTTCCGGAAGAACGACCGTGCCCGGTGGGATTGTTACCTTACCTTCCGGAATTGTTACACTACCGTCGGGAAGGGTCACCGTCCCTTTCGGCAGAACGACCGTGCCCGATGACTGTGTTTCAAGGCTATATTGCTTATGAATTGTAATAGGAATAAGGATTTTTTTGGGGATAGGGACGGTAAAAGCATTTAGATCCGCCGGCACAACAGTTTCCCCCTCCGCCCCTACACCTGCTTGATATGTCACATCCTCTCCGGGGCTATGCTCCGTGATGATTTTTTGACAAAATTCTTTTGAAAACTCAAGCTGCATAATATCATCAACACTTTTTTGAGACTGCTCGGCCTTTTGCTCGGCAGCACCGGCAAATGTCGATATGACTAGAAAAAGAGCAGAAAAAGATAATTTCATAGCTTTATTATAGCTTGAAAAGTTAACTAAAATATTAACAAAAAAAGATATCACTGCAACTTAGAAGAAACAAAACCTCCGGCTATAGTCTAAGGACATCGGAACCGGGTCTCGTTTCTTTTCTAAAAGCCTAAAGATTTATTTTCTCAAAAATAACGTTACTCGCATAAGGAGAAACAGATTGGTAGTCTTCGTGAGAATTTACATTATAAGGGATTAAATGCCGAACAAAAGAAAAGCCCCTTAAGAGTATTTCCGGCATTGTCTTACTATTATAAACAAAAAAATGAGGCCTAGCCTGCCAAGCTTGAGATAGGACGGCCTGCAAGATTTTCTTTTGTCCCCCTAACTTTTCTTTACTAGGCTCATAGTTTTGTCCTCGATAAAATTGCGGTGCATTTTGAGCAAAAAAGGCTAAAGATTGTGGGTTGAAAGAAAGAATAGCAACCCGCCCCTCATACTTTTCCAAAACCTTCAATGTCTCTTCTTCAAGGGCTCCGGCCGCTCCGTAGCTTTCCCTTTTAATTTCCACATAAACGGGCACACGGTCATCTACCAGAGCCAGAACTTCTTCTAATGTAGGCGGGACTTCTTCTGTGGTTAATAAAGTATGGGTTTGAATTTCTGAAAGGGTAAGCTCATCAAGGCGTTTATTAGAACCGCTCAGACGTTCCAACGTGAAATCATGATGGACAATGATTTTCCGATCTTTTGTAAGGTGTACGTCAAGCTCAATGGCATAGGCCCTTTCAGCTGCTCTTTGAAAGGCCATCAAAGAATTTTCAGGAATATTTTTATCGTTATCAAAAAACCCTCGATGAGCAATAGGAATGCCCAAAATCCACGGCGCTTTATTAGAGGGGAAAACATGCATTTTAAGAATCGTTAACCCTGCGAAAACAATTAAAAGACCCATAAATAAGTACATTTTTTTCATCTCCTGCTCTCCCGATCTATTCTCACCATATAAGCAAGACAAAGTTAATAAAAGATAAATCAAAAACCCCTTTTAATAAAAGAGTCTATCTTGCTTTTTACGTCTAAAACGTCTAAAACGTTTATAGAACAATTTCCACAGTCAACAAGGACATGACAATGACAAAATTAATGGTTGGTAAACGTGGTATTATCATGGGTGTTGCCAATGATCGCTCCCTTGCTTGGAGCATTGCCCGACAACTTCACGAACAAGGTGCTGAAATTGCCTTTACCTACCTTGGAGATGCCTTGAAGAAAAGGGTTATGCCTTTAGCAGAATCCATTGGCTCTACCGTTGTCCTCCCTTGCAATGTATCCGATGACGACGAAATAAAAGAGGTTTTTAACGCCTTGAAAAAGATATGGGGAACCATTGATTTCGTTGTACACGCCATCGGCTTTTCCGATAAAAATGAGCTCAAAGGGAAATATTTAGAGACAAGCCGCAAGAACTTTCTCATGACCATGGATATCTCATGCTACAGCTTAACAGCCGTTGCGCGGGAAGCTGCGCCCCTAATGGCAAAGGGCGGAAGTATCCTGACCCTGACTTATTACGGGTCGGAGAAAGTCATGCCTCATTACAATGTGATGGGCCCGGCAAAGGCAGCCCTAGAAGCCAGTGTGCGCTATCTTGCTGTTGATCTTGGGGGCGAGCAAATTCGCGTGAATGCTCTTTCTGCAGGCCCCGTCAAAACCCTTGCTGCTTCCGGCATCGGTGACTTCAGATATATTTTAAAATGGAACGAGCACAATGCGCCCCTAAAGCGCAATATTGAGCTTGAAGAGGTCGGTAAAGCAGGCCTTTATTTGTTAAGCGACCTTTCCTCAGGCGTAACCGGTGAAAACCACCATGTCGATTGCGGCTATCACGTTGTGGGTATGAAAGCAGCAGATGCACCGGACATAGCTCTCGTTTAAACGGATGGTATTTAAAAGACAGCTCTTTAAAAGGAAAAATCCCATGCGTTTTACTGAAAGGACTCCTTTATCACCCGAAGCAGCCCAATGGGGTTCGCAAATTGATCTCGGGAATCTCCCCGAGCACGTTGCCATCATTATGGACGGTAACGGGCGTTGGGCAAGATCTCGGGGAATGCCTCGCCTTTTCGGTCATCAAAAAGGGGTTGAAGCCTTAAAAGAAGCCATTGCCTTTGCCTTGGAAGTCGGGATCCCTTATCTAAGTGCTTGGGCTTTTTCCACGGCAAATTGGAAACGCCCGGAAACGGAAATCAAAGGCTTAATGAATATTCTCCGCCGCACGTTGAATAAAGACCTCGTTGAATTCCATGAACGCGGTATCCGTCTTAAGGTTGTGGGATCACGTGCGAATCTCCCCGCTGATTTACTGGCCATGATTGACCACGCAGAACAACTGACAGCTCCCAATACTAAATTGACTTTGTTAATTAATTTTAATTATGACGGTCGAACAGATATTGTTGAAGCAGCCAAAGCCATTGCTCGAAAAGTGCAAGCCGGCTTGATTGCCCCTGAAGAAATTACAGAAAACCTGTTAACGGCTCATACCATGACTGCCGGCATTCCTGATCCCGACCTCTTAATTCGCACCAGCGGTGTTGTTCGTTTGAGTAATTATATGATGTGGCAGTGCACATTTACGGAATTTATCTTCCTTGAAAAGAATTGGCCGGACTTCCAAAAGCAGGATTTTTGCAACAGTATTCAAAAATTTCAAAATTGCGGACGAAACTTTGGACAAATATCGGCATAACCCTTACACTGATAAAGAATTAATAATAATAAAAAGCCCCGCTTATGGAAAAAAAAGTTAATAAAATTAATAAAGAAACTTTAGGCCAAGCCTTTTTTACGGCCAATTTCTTTCGTCGTGTGATCACAGCCCTTCTATTGGGCGGTTTATCCCTTTGGATCCTTGTTTCCGAGTCAGCTTACATTGGGTTTTTCATTTCTTTCCTTACCTTCCTTATTCTTATTGAATGGGGAATGATAATCTTTAAATCCGATAAACCCCACAACATTCGAATTACGTGGCTTTTATCGGGAGCCCTTTACTTTGTTCTTGGGGTTTTTGGTTTTTACCAACTCTACGAATATTCCTCCCTTTTAGGCATTAGCCTCTTATTGCTTATTTGGAGTACTGATATAGGAGCCTACTTTGCCGGAAAAATTATCGGCGGACCTAGGATCGCCTCCCTCATAAGCCCTAACAAGACATGGTCCGGTGCTATTGGCGGCACGTTAAGCGCCTCAACTACGGCGCTTATCATATCTGCATATTTATACGAAAGCTTTAATTGGCCCATGGTTTCTTTTTTAATCCTTTGCAGTATATTAGGGCAACTGGGAGATTTATTTGAATCTCGCATAAAACGTTATTTCAATATTAAAGATTCCGGAAAGATATTACCCGGTCACGGTGGTTTAATTGATCGCCTTGACAGCCTGTTATTTGTTGGTGTTTTTCTCTTTCTCTTTTATGCTATTACAGGATTTGCCACCATTTTTAACTTATAGGATTTTATGACTTTCCCCTTAAAACCCTTACAAATTCCCTCTTTCCCTTCAAACATCGAGCATGGTTTTTTCACACGCCAAGGCGGCAATAGTACCGGTCTATTTAGTACGCTCAACGTAGGATTATCAAAAGGAGATCATCGAGAAACCGTTATTGCAAACCGTAAGAAAATTGCCCGTTACTTTCAACAACCCCTTACCTCTCTTTGTTTTGCAGAGCAGATTCATGGCAATACAGCTCTCTTTATAGACAAACCCTATGACCTTAAGACTCCCCCTAAGGCCGATGCCCTGATCACAAATGTGCAAGGCCTCATTATGGGTGTGCAAACGGCCGATTGCGTTCCTATCCTCCTTTATGATCCGACAGCGCCTTTGGTTGCTGCTCTCCACGGTGGGTGGAAAGGGGCGCTTTCGGGCATTATTGAGAATACGATAAAGTTAATGTTGCAACGGGGCTCTAAACGAGAAAACCTTGTTGCGCTTATCGGCCCTTGCATTGCCCAAGAATCTTATGAAGCGGATGAGGATTTTTATCAAACTTTTAGGAAAAAAAATCACAATTGGTCGAGCTTTTTTAAACAAGGGAACCACGAAGGCAAATTCTTTTTTGATCTTGAAGGATTTGTTAAACAAAAACTGCAAGAAGAAAGCATTCAAGCAATTCACACCCTTGCTCAAGATACCTATAAAAATGCCAATCTTTTCTTTAGCTGCCGACGCTCTTTTCACACCGGAGAACCTACATTTGGCAATCAAGCCTCTTGTATTATGATTCGTCCTTAGAACCCATGAGGTTTTTGCATCAACCGGGATTTAAAAGGGAATCTGCCAAACGCTGATACCAAGGTTTCTTTTCAAGAGGAGTCTCCGTAAGGGAAACAATAGAAAATTGATCCTGATAAGAAGGCGTTTCAGTTACTTTTACTTCTTCACTATCCAAAGCATTGTTATCCGTTAAAGGATCTGTCGCATCATCCGGGTGCGGCTCCCAACTCTCAAAATGGTGATGAGCAGTCTCTGCACAAACAAAAAATCCTTCCTCACCCCCGACACGTTCATCAAAACGGCTTATATCTTGAACAGTCTGTTGTGCTGAAACCGTGCCATAAAGGATAGGACTCTCAGTTGAATGAGGCAAAAGTGTTCTCGTCGATATCTTCCGAGCAGCGCCTTCGCTCCGGTTAACTATGTAATATTCTTCTTGTGAGTCATCATCAGATGTCCCCTCTCCACAACAAAAGCAACAACCGTGGAAATAAGAGTTTAAAAACAAGACCCCTAAAAATAAAGAAGCAAAAATACGCATGCTTTTCCTTTCATTATATTTTTTATTTCATCACCTTATGAGCATGCCGCAAAAACAATACTCGACCCTAACTTACAAATAAAGCTTCATCCCGTCATGAGTCGCCTTAAAACCTTGTTTTTCATAAAATTTTATCGCTTTCGTGCGTTGTTTGTCGGTTGTTAATTGCACAAGAAAAACCCCGTGAATTTTGGCATACTCAAGGGCAGCCTCTATCATTCTTGCACCGACTTTTTTCCCTCTGTGTTTTTCAGAAACGCGCACGGCTTCAATTTGTAATCTTGTACTTCCTTTCTAGGTAAGCGAGGGTATCAAGGTTAAATGACACGTCCCAATCACCTCTTTCTCATACTCCGCAACCATTAGATATTGATTTTTATCGGCACTAATTTTATGAAAGGCCTCTCTATAACACGGATCTAAAATCCCTTCCTGCAATGGAGTTTCTCTCTCCTGTGCTAAGGTATCTTGAAGAATTAACATTAAAATTACCTCTAAATCATCTTGAGAGGCGCGTCTAATATGAAGGTCTCCTCGCATCGCCAAGAGTCTCTTTTAAGTCTATAAAAAGAAGTCCGGCACAAGAGGCTTGTCAGGCGAAACAGCATAAGCCGCTAAATCTATGTCGGGGTTTGCTTCTTGGAGAACCTCCTCATCAATAAAAAAATTACCTGTGCATTTAGCGCTACGTCGGGTTAAAATCCAATGGGCGGCATCGGCAACGATCTCGGGCTTTCGTGAAGATTGTATTAAGGCTTGTCCCCCTAACATATTCACGGCAGCCGTTGCAATGGTTGTCTTGGGCCACAGGGCGTTTACGGCAAGGCCTTTATCTTTAAACTCTTCCGACATGCCTAAAACACACATGCTCATACCGTACTTTGACATGGTATAAGCACAATGATCCTCAAACCACTTTGCTTCCATATTCAAGGGGGGGGAGAGGGTAAGAATATGAGGATTCTTGGATTTTAAAAGATGAGGTATACAGGCTTGAGAGGCTGCAAAAGTACCCCGCACATTCACATTAAACATCAGATCAAAACGCTTCATGGGCGTTTGTAATGTCCCCGTCAATTGAATGGCGCTGGCATTATTAATTAAAATATCAATACCTCCGTAGGTATCAACTGTTTTTTGAACCGCAGCTTGCAGGGCTTCATCGTCGCGTAAATCCATTTGAACGGGAAAAGCTTCCCCCCCTGCTTCACGAATTGATTTTGCAACACTATAAATAGTTCCGGGTAATTTAGGATGGGCTTCCGTTGTTTTTGAAGCAATAACAATTCTAGCACCGTCTCGAGCTGCACGCATAGCAATTGCCTCTCCGATACCTCGAGAGCCCCCGGTGATAAAAATGACTTTGTTCTTTAAGGTATTCATTTTGTATTACTCCTATTCATTTTTAAAGTGCATTTTTGCAAAAGCATACCCGTCTTCACGCATGGCATCTTCTGAAGCTTTCCAGTGCTTTACAGCATCGGGCAATTCCGGTGAGAGAGTATGCTCCCCCCTTTTCCCCAACATATCAACAAGTTTTCCTGCCGGAATCGATCCTTTCCGATTTACAAATATTGCTTTTACAATAGCATGAGCAATAACATGATCCTGTGTTAAAACTTTCTGATCTAAATAAAACCATTTTTCATCCCACCCGATAACACGGGTATGAATTTCAAATTTTTGGAAAGGTTCAAGACCTCGACGCCAGCGAATAGTTGCAGCTCCTAAAACACTTCCCCACTTTTTTTTCCATGTGAGTTGCGCCAGGCCTGTTCGAATCAATAAATCCGTCCGACCTAAATCCATCATACTCAGGTAACGAGAGTTGGTCATATGACGATTAATATCAAGATCAAAGGGCAGCACCCGAAAAGTTACGATTCCGGTATCCAGAAAATGTAATTTTTGACGATAAAAAGCATGAATAATAATACGAATAAGCCTAAAAATTAAATTCATATTGATTCCTGCTCTATCAAAACATGACCAAGAAACCTCATGCAAGAAATCCCATGTAAGAGCGCTTAGATATCATGAAGCTCTTTCCATGGCCCTGTTAAAACCCACAAAATCAAAAGGTCCAAAGGCTTCATCTTCCAAAGCCATAAGGCTTTTTGAACCGGCCATGATATTGGAGAATAAACCTGACGTGCGCGGCAATAATTTTTGCATGTAAAAACGAGCGGTTTCAATCTTGCTTTGATAAAACAAAGCATCCTTCCCGTCGATTTTTTTCTTCGACAAGATAACCGCTTTTGTCCATAAATAAGCAAGCGCCGTATGACCGAACAAAGATAAGAAATCCGTAGCCGCCGCCCCCGCTTCTTCCGGATTAGCCATCCCCTTTTGAGCAACGGTAACGGCAGCCCGTTGCAAGCGTCCAAACGCTTTGGCAAGGGGCGTAATAAACTCTGCCAATTCCTCATCGTCTTGATGGTCATCAATAAAGTCCTGAACAGGATGAAAGAACGTCCGCATATAACGCCCCATATAGGCGCTCATCTTACGGCCTACCAAATCTAGGGCTTGAATCCCGTTGGTGCCTTCATAAATTTGGGCGATTCGACAATCCCTCACATATTGCTCAACGCCATATTCTCTGATGTAACCGAATCCGCCGTGCACTTGCACTGCATGGTTGGTGACTTCAAAAGCACAATCCGTAAAGAAGGCTTTGACAACCGGCGTCATAATTTGGACAAAATCGTCGGCTCGTTGGCGTTCTTCTTTATCCTCGATTTTATGGGCAATATCAAATTCATGAGCCACCCAACCGGAAAGCATACGACAACCTTCATTATAGGCCTTCATCGTCAGTAACATCCGACGAATATCAGGGTGCACCATAAGAGAATCCGCAGGTTTATCCGGTTGCTTTGCCCCGGAAAGAGAACGACCTTGCAAGCGATCACGGGCATAGGCAAGGGCATTTTGATAAGCTAGGTCGGCTACTCCAAGGCCCTGTATACCGACCCCAAGGCGTTCATTGTTCATCATGGTAAACATATGAGGAAGGCCTTCGTTGAGTTCTCCGACCAGCCAACCCTCTGCATTTTCATATTCCATAGAACAGGTCGAAGAGGCTTTAATGCCCATCTTGTGCTCAATTGCCGAGCAATAAACAGCGTTACGTTCTCCAAGAGAGCCGTCATCCTTTACCAAGAATTTTGGGACGACAAACAAACTGATTCCCTTAACACCTGCAGGGGCATCGGGTGTTCTCGCTAACACAAGGTGAATAATATTTTCAGACATATCATGTTCACCGGAAGAAATAAAAATTTTACTACCGGAAATTCTATAACTTCCGTCTTCTTGAGGAACGGCTTTTGTACGCAACAACCCTAAATCCGTTCCACAATGAGGTTCGGTTAAGTTCATGGTTCCCGTCCAGATCCCTTCAACCAGTTTAGGAAGGTATTTCCGTTTCAATTCTTCATTGGCGTGGCTGTGCAAAGAGGTATAAGCCCCCCTCGTTAAACCCGGATAAAGGCTAAAGGACACATTTGCCGCACAAACCATTTCCTCCATCATATATTCGATGGATTCCGGTAAGCCTTGCCCCCCATATTCCGGATCACACGCCAAAGAAACCCATCCGCCTTCTGCAAACTTTGCATAAGCTTCTTTAAAACCCTTAGGGGTTTTTACCTCTCTATTCGTCCAAGTACATCCTTCCTCATCACCGCTCCGGTTTAGGGGAAAGAGCTCATTTTCACAAAACCGTGCGCCCTCTTGAAGGACGGCATCAATGAGATCGTCTCCCACATCTGAGTATCCGGGAAGGGCTCGAATTTCGGCAAAATTAAACATCTCACGAAGGACAAAACTTATATCGCGAACGGGGGCTTTATACTGTGGCATTTATTTAATTCCTTAAAGGTTTTCCGGTTACTAAAATACTTTCCATACGTGCAAGCGTGCGAGGGTCTCTGATTAAGGTCATGAACGCCGTACGCTCAAGCTCAAGAATATAATTCTCATCTTCCGTATCCGTCGGATCCGTATCTCCCCCGCTTAAAATCACAGCGAGCCTTTTAGCGATTTCTTCATCATAGGGTGACGCTTTTCCGGCTTTGACAAAACCTTTAACGGCCATGGACATGGCAACCTTGGCTGTCCCGCCCGGCAAAGAAAGCTCAACTTTTTCAGGGGCTTTGAATCCCTCAACCATAGATAAAGCTTTGGCCTTCGCATCGGACAACAGCCGATCTTTATTCATGGTAATTGCCGTATGAGCCTTATCAAAATATTTCATCTCGAGCGCTTCATAAGCCGATTTTGCAACTTGGGCCGTCCCTATGATTTCAAAAACCTTTCCAACGGCAACCATGCTGCCTCCAAAGCGTCCTGCCTCAGAAAGCCAACGGCGTAACATTTCCTTACATCCTCCCCAAGCAGGAACAAGGCCAACCCCGACTTCAACCAAACCGACATAGCTTTCGCTATGAGCTTGTACCGCATTTGAATGAAGCAAAACCTCACATCCGCCGCCAAGAGCCATACCCGTTGGCGCGGCAACGACGGGAAAATTTGAGTGTTTCAAACGTTGATAAACGCTTTGCCCTTTTTCCACCAATTGGGCAATGAGCTCCCACATGGCAACGTTAGCCGCAAAAAGGGCAAGTCCGATATTGGCTCCCACAGAGAAGTTTGTGCCTTCATTATGAATCACAAGAGCTTTATAAGAAGGTCCTTCACAAAGTTCTATGGCATTTTCCATCATTTGAATGATATCAAAATCAATCGAATTTTGTTTGCTGGTAAATTCGAGACATAAAACCCCGTCTCCAATATCCCAAAGGGCTGCCGATCCGTTCTTTGAAACCGGCTTTGTTACCAACTTAATATCACTCAACAACAAAACCCCTTCGCGACGAGGTGCATCAACATAATCGCCCTTCAACGTAAAGTATTGTTTCTTTTGTTCATGAACACGAAAGAACGTGCCCTCGCCCACTTTCTTTACAAGTTCGGGAACCGAGCGACCTTCGGCCGTTAACTTATCGGCAAACCACTTTGTGCCTACACGGTCAATCAATTCAAAAGGGCCGTATTTCCAATTATAACCGGTCTTCATAGCCTGATCAACGGCATACAAATTGTCGGCGATTTCCGGCACAAGAGACGTCGCGTAACACAAAACCTTAGATAAAACAGACCACGCATAATCACCACCTCGATCCCCATAGGCCAACATTTTATTCAAACCTTGACGAGAGACGGATAAGCACGGCAAATTAACCTTCTTATTTGCCGGTGCATACTCACCGGTTTTCAGATTAACAGCTTCTTTAACTTTCTTGCCGCCCTCTTTGTTCAGGTGATAAAATCCCCCTTTTCCTTTGCGCCCCGTATAACCGTCCGCAATCATTTTTTTCACAACTTCAGGCTCGGCATAGCTTTGTACATAAGCATCCGTTGCAGGCAAAGCCGCCTTCATGCTTTGACCTATTAACGGCATTAAATCAAGGCCGACCAAATCCATCAAGGCAAAAACACCGGTTTTTGGAATCCCCATGGGGGCGCCAAAAAGTTTATCAACCTCTTCAACGGTCATGTCTTTTTCAACGGCCTCTAAGAGAGCGGTTTGCAACCAATAGGTTCCAATGCGGTTTGCAATAAAGCCCGGGCTATCATGACATTCCACAATGTCCTTGCCCAATTGGCGGTCGCAAAAATCAGCAATACGAGCCGCAATTTCAGGGGAGGTTTCAGAGCCCTTAACAAGCTCGAGCAAACGCATATAACGAGGAGGATTAAAGAAGTGGGTGATTAAAAAGTGCTTTTTAAAATCGGCACTTCGGCCTTCCGTCAATTTTTCCAAAGGGATGGTAGAGGTGTTAGACGAGACAATCGTATGAGCTCCTCTCACCTTTTCAATCTTAGAATAAAGATCCTGCTTTATATCAAGGCGCTCAATCACAACCTCAATCACCCAATCTACCTCTTTAATTTTCTCGAGGTCATCATCAAAGTTCCCAGGTGTAATGAGTTTGGCTTTGTCTTTATGCATCAAAGCCGCAGGGTTGGATTTTTTTAAATTCTCAATGGCCTCTTTTGCTAAAGAATTCTTTTTGCCGATGCCTTTTTGAGGAAGATCCATCAAAATCACCGGAATACCGACATTGGCAAGGTGCGCTGCAATACCGGCTCCCATTACGCCTGATCCCAAAACAGCTACGGATTTAATGTCTGTCATCGCTTACGCCATCCTCTCTAAAATTGTTGCAATACCTTGACCGCCACCAATACACTGTGTTGCCAAACCGTATCTCTTATTTTCACGCTTTAAAAGCGCTGCAAGCTTACCGGTAATTCTAGCCCCGGTTGCCCCTAAAGGATGCCCCAGAGCCAAAGCCCCACCGTCAAGATTAATTTTCGATTCATCCAACTTAAGATCATGAATACAAGCAAGGGATTGTGAGGAGAAAGCCTCATTAAGCTCGATGATATCAATGTCATCAATGCCTAAACCGGCGCGCTCCAAGGCTTTTCGCGTTGCTGCAACGGGGCCGATCCCCATAATCGCCGGATCACACCCTGCAACGGCAAAGGGTTTAATATGAGCTAAAATCTCAAGGCCGTGGGCTTTGGCATACTTTTCCGAGCACACCAGCGTTGCAGCCGCACCATCGGTTAAGGGAGAAGAAGTACCTGCAGTAACAGACCCCTTTTCATCAAAGGCCGGCTTTAACGTTGCCAACCCTTCGGCAGTTGTATCAGGGCGAATACAACCGTCTTGTTCAACGGTTTCACCGCGCACCTTAACAGGCACAATTTCATCTTTTAAACGTCCTTCGGATTGAGCAGCCGCAGCCTTTTTCTGACTTCTAACAGCAAAAGCTTCTTGGTCTGCCCTTGAAATTTTATACTTATTGGCGACGTTCTCGGCCGTTTCTCCCATACCGATATAGGCCTCAGGTCGACGATCATACAAATTGGGATTAGGCATGGGATTATACCCTCCCATAGGCACACGGCTCATAGATTCAACCCCGGCACAAATAAAAACCTCGCCTGCACCACAAGCAATTGCCCCTGCTGCCGTGTGAATTGACTGCATAGAGGATCCGCAAAAACGGTTCATCGTAACACCCGCGATGCTATCGGGGAGTCCTGCATTTAACACAACAAGACGAGCCATATTAAGCCCTTGCTCTCCCTCGGGAAAAGCACAGCCCAGTATCAAATCTTCAATATCTTCAGGATTAATTTTGGCTCTCTCGAGCAAAGCACGAACAGCAAAGGTTGCCATATCATCGGCTCGGAGCTTTTTCAAATCTCCCTTTGTCGCAAAGTGAAACGGTGTGCGAACGTACCCTGCTATCACAGCTTTTGTCATTAAAATTCTCCCTTTATAAACCCGTTAAATAAACATCTTAATAAAACTGTGCTTCCTTAAATTCGAAAAAGGCGTCTGACTATTTTTCCTTTTTAGTTTTTGCCTTTGAAGCCTCTTTTTCAGCAGCATGTTTTGCTTTTTCTTCGGCGACTAACTCTTTCTTAGAAAGTTTCCCGATAATTGTCTTTGGAAGCTCATCTCTGAATTCAATCATTTTAGGCATCTCAATAGGAGATATTTTCTCTTCTAAGAATATTTCTAATTCTTGAGCCGTCAAAGACCGGCCTGCCTTTAACTTCACAAAAGCCTTTGGTGTTTCACCGCGCTTTTTATCCGGCACGCCGATAACCGTTGTTTCTTCAACGGCAGGATGGAGGTAAATAGCCTCCTCAATAACGCGAGGATAAACGTTATAACCGCTACAAATAATAAGATCCTTAATACGATCCACCAAAAATGTATAGCCGTCCTCATCCATGTAGCCCACGTCCCCCGTATGGAAAAGGCCTTTGATAAGAGAAGATCCTGTTTCAGCAGGGCGATTCCAATACCCTTTCATCACTTGAGGACCCGAGATGCAAATTTCTCCCTTTTCACCTTGAGACATTTCCTTTAAAGGATCTTCGAGGGACATAATTTTTACAATTGTTCCGGGGAAAGGAATACCGATAGAGGCTTCCTTATTAAGACCGTTTAAAGGATTTGCAGTCGCTGCGGGAGATGTCTCACTTAAGCCGTAAGCTTCAATTAACTTACATCCCGTTAGCTCTTCAAACTCACGTTTCACCTCAACGGGCAAGGCAGCCCCGCCGGACAAACACGCCTTAATAGAAGAAAGATCATATTTCTTAACATCGGGATGGTTTGATATAAGATTATAAATAGTCGGTACGGCCGGAAAGAAAGTGATCTTGTGTTTTTGAACCATTTTCATAGCATCCTCGGGATTAAAACGAGGGAACATCATCACAATTTCCGACCCCATTTTAACAGCCAAATTCATCACGGCCGTCATGGCAAAAACATGAAATAAAGGTAAAGCTGCCAAGACTTTTTCTTTACTTTCCCCATCGTGTAAAAACCACATATCCGCTTGGCTCGCATTAGCCGTCACATTAGCATGAGTCAACAAAGCCCCCTTAGGTAGCCCTGTTGTGCCGCCCGTATATTGGATCAACGCAATATCATCACGGGGCGTAATTTTTGCAGTCTTACTTTGACCGTCGTTATCAATCAGATCATTAAAGAAAATAAGGCGTTTGTCTTGGCGATGGAGCTTTGCTATTTCTTTGGATTTCAATAAAGGAAACAAGACATTCTTCGGAAACGGCAGCTGATCTTTTAAAGGACAAACGATCATTTTCTTCATCTCGGTACGCTGAAACATTTTATAAACTTTTGGATAAAGAGCCTCCAAGTCCAAGGTTACCATCACCTCCGTATTAGAATCATCGATTTGAGTCGCAACCTCACGGGCTGCATAAAGAGGAGAGAAATTCACAACGGTGGCACCAATTTTCATGGCAGCATAATAAAAAACCACATAGACGGGACAGTTTGGCAAAAACAAACCGAGACGTGTCCCTTTTTTAATACCTTGAGCCAAAAGCCCTTTCGCTGCTCGATCAACGAGATTAGAAATTTCAGCATAAGTATATTTTTTACCCAAGAAGTCTAAAAGGTAACGATCAGGAAACTTTGCTGCTGAAATTTCTAAAAGATCATAAAGAGGCGATTCTTCTATTTTAGCATCCCACGAAATTCCCTCGGGATATTTTTTGAGCCACGGATATTTAGAACCGGAAGAAGAGCCCGAGGATGTTTTACTTTTAGGAGGCGCCTTTTTTTTCACAGCCCCTGTCGTTTTAAGCTTGCTTGCAGGTTTATCTTTTTTTGTAACCATTTGTAATGTGCTCCCTGAATTATTTTGTTTTTAACGGAGTTCTTTTTCCCAAAAAAAGCACACCGGTGCAAATCCTTATTTTAAGTGTACAAAAAAAGAATCAACTGTACAAGGCGAGAGATTAACAGGCTCTTTATATTTTTTAAAACAGAAAAATTACACAAAGGGGATGCAGAAAACGAGATATAAAAAATACCAAAATAGCCCGTGGCCTCAAAGAACCTTAATAAAAAGAGGAGTGCGATTGCGCGCACTCCTTGAGTTTTTCCCTTTCCACAAGAAGGAAAGGTAGAGTTTTTTATTATTAGAACTTAAAGTTTGCATTAACACCAATGATATGAATATCGCTCTCAAACTTACCTTGAAGACGATTGCCTCCAGGAAGTCTTGCTGAAACACCATTTACATTGTTCACTTTGGCATCCTTAACAAAAATATAGGTATAGGACAATCCGACTTTGGCCCAATCTGTTACAGACCAATCAAGACCTGTGGCAAGCCATGTACGATCGCCTCCCGGTAACCTTGGGCCACGATGTTCATTGGAAATAGGAGATTGATCATAAGCTACACCAGCATGAGCAACCCAATCCTTTGCAAATTTCCAGTCGGCGCCAAGAGAGAACATAAACACATTCTTCCAGCCTTGACGTTCAACAACGCCAACAGTAGCACCAGTGGCTTGTGACTTAAATCCAAGCTCATTAAAACGGTTCCAACGTGTCCAAACAACGGATCCGAGAACAGTCCATGCCTCACCCAAATCTTGAGAAAAGGAGAAATCTACGCTTTCCGGTGTTGTCAAATCACCAGAAACCTTTGTTGCGCCATTCACAAGACCAAGAGCAGCGGCACCAGCAGTAAGACCGGTATTGTTAATCTTACCACGCAAACCATGAGTAACTTTACTTCGGTAAGCTAAACCAAGACGTGTGCCTTTCATAGGCTCAAACATGAGTCCGACGTTAAAGCCTGCCCCCCAGTCATCACCGGTAACCTTTGAATTAGCCTCACCGGCACCACCAAAACTTGCGTTGTTAATTTGTTTCTCTATGGTTGCATCGGCATATTGGAAGGAAACACCTAAACCGACACTCCACATGTCATTAATTTTATAAGCAACGTTGGGATTGATATTGAGGGTTTTAAGTTCTGAATGAACAGAGTGAAAACGACCGACCCAAGTCTTATCATACTTCGTTGCCAAACCAAAAGGAACGGTCAAAGCCAAACCGACCTTCATATTGTCTTGAACACTCCACATACCGTAAACAGCCGGTACAAAAGCAAATTCGCCCCCGTTTCCGCCATTATTGCCTGTTAGGGTTGCAGTCGTTCCACTGCCTTTTTTGAATTTTGTATTCGGAATAATGAAAGCACCGTTAAAGGCAAACTGATGACCGTCTAAAGATGTCATTGTTGCGGGATTGTTCCACATTGTGGTTAAATCGCCGCCCATTGCAGCAGCACCTGCCGTAGCATTGGCAGTTGTTCTTGTTTCATTAATCTTAAAACCGGCTCCCTGAGCCTGAGTTAGACCGAGAACAAGGCCAATTGCAGTTGTTGCAACTAAAAAACCTGTTTTTTGCATTGATAATCTCCTTGTTTATTAACAATTCCAACTTATCGGGCTTTTTAATAAAAAAATAGAAAAATTTTTGATAAACTTGAAATTCTTAAAAAGACGTGCAAAAATGCAACAGTCTTTATAAAAAATAACAGGGAAAATCCAGATGAAAAAAAATCTTAAGACCGCTTTAATACCCCTTCTTGCCCTTCCGCTTTTTGTAACCTCTCTTTATGCACAGGCGCCTGATATCGCCAATGACACCGGTATCCAAGGGGTCTGGCAAACGGAAAAAAAAGAGGATGAAAACAGAACGGCTCATGTCCAAATTTCTAACTGTGAGGATAATTCACAACAACTCTGCGGTAAAATTATTGCTCTGGAAGAGCCCCTTGATCCGGAAACAGGCAATCCCAAGCTTGACAAAAAAAATCCTGATGAAAACTTGAGGAATCGTCCTGTTATGGGTCTTTTGATGCTGAAGGGCTTTAATAAAGAAGATGAAAATACCTATACGGGCGGGACAATATACAGTCCGCGCACGGGAAAAACATATGAAAGCAAAATCCATCTTACAAAAGAGGGCATATTAGAAGTAACCGGTTATGTTTTCTTCTTTTCAAAGACGCAAACTTGGACCAGAGTCAAATAGGATAACGACCCAAGAAACGAAAATCTAAATGAAAGCAGGGAAATACCACATGATAAAAAACAACATATTCTTTCCGTTATTTTTTACGGGCATCTCCCTGTTTTTCTCCGGCTCTCTTACGGCAACATCTAATGACGATGATCTTTCAAGCCTTCTCTCTCCCGAAGAACGCGCTTTGGTTGAAAAAGAGCTTGAAAAACAATCTCAAAAAGAGAAAACCTCTCGGAAGGAAAAAGATCTCGAGGCAAATCCCCTTGAAGGGACGGATGCAAAACCCCAAGAAGACCGTCCGAATTCCGCTCTAAAAAGGCCGAAAAAAGAAGGAAGCAGCTATTCGTCGCCGGAAAACTACAAGCGCTATACTCCGGGAAACCGCCGCCCCGCAGACGCTTTAAAAAGCACGCCTTCCCAAAGGTCTTTTGGCAGCTAAAAAGAATCCCGCTCCTTCAAAAAACTAAAGAGCAAGAGCCCTGCTAAGGGTAAAAGAATGATATAAAGCCCCAACGGGACAAGAGTAAAGTCGTTAAAAAAGCTCGCTGCCAATGTCCCAAAAACCGCAAACAAGGCATTCATACTGCTTCGCACCGATGAAGCAGAAGCCCTAATAAGATCAAATGACTCGAGGGTTTTGGTAATAGACGGTGTAAAAGCCACGCCCTGCCCGATCAAATAAATAGCAATACAGATTGAAACGGCCTCCGGACTTTTGGGAAAAAACACGTGAGTAATTAGAAGACCGATACCGCCTAAAATAGAGATCATAAACGCAAGTTTGAGGGTTTTATCATGACCGATCGTATCAATAAGCTTACCTGTAGAATAACTCCCAACGGCATAACACACCAACATAGCACCTAAATAATACCCGTAAACCGGCGCTGAAACACCAATCACCTGAATAAAATAAAAGGGCAAAATGGTGAGATAACACCACTCTCCGGAAATTAAAATGGAATTCATCATGCCATAGCGTAAGAATTTTTTATTTCTAAAAATAGACGCATATGTCTTTAACACTTGCCGGACAGTCGAGGGAACTCTTTGATCGTTTTTTGGGGGCAGGTGAAAGAAAAAATAAGATAAAAGGCACGAGCACGATAAAAAGAAGAAAATCGCAATAAAGTTGGAACGCCAGCCCCAAAGTTCATCCAAATGTCCTCCAAGGGTTGGTGCTAAGGCCGGAATAACAGCAAAAGAAGCTCCCATAACACTAAAAATCTTAGCACTCTCCTTTGGAGAATAATTATCCTGCACAGCGCTAAAACCGATAACCGAGCTAACAGCGCACCCAAGTCCCTGAAGAAAACGAGCAATGATCAATGTGTAAGGATCCTGCGCCACAATACAAAGAAGACTTGCTAAGACGGCCAAAAATTGACCCCCAATGAAAATGCGCCGTCTACCGAAATTTTCTGCTAATGCACCGCTGCATAATGTAGAAGACAAAGAGCCCAGCATAAAAAAGACCATAGTCAACTGAATTAAATCTTCCGAAGCCCCAAAATAGCGCGTGATAGAGGGCATGCTTGGCGTATATATATCCGTTGAAATCAAATAAGCAATCACTGCATAGGTAATAACCCAAGACAGCTCTAGGGAGAATCGTCGTTTTTCTTTCACTTTTCCTCCTGGAAAAGAATTCTTTAGACTACGCAAACGGCTCGTCTTTTTCGATTCGTAAAATATATCTTAAAACTAAGATTATCACAAATAAATTAACAAAAGCCTCAAAAGAAATAGCTAATGTTTTTTCTGAAAAATAATCTCCAATGAATAAGACGATTTCTTATTAGGCTCGCTCAACAGGATCTAAAGTCTCTTCTAAAGGCTCATTAACAATGGTACGATATGACGGTATGTAAAAAAGTAATTATGCCAATTCGATGCCCGATAAACCTTATGCAACACCGCCACATGACAAAGCAAATCCTTTAGCTCTTTTACCTTTATTGCTTTTTCTGGCAATTTTTGTAGGAAGCGGTGTTTATTTTTCTCTGCAAGGGATACCGAATGCTTTTTATCAAATCTCTCCTAATGTTGCGATTTTGCCCGCTATTACCCTCGCTCTTATTCTCGGCTCCGGGAAATTAAGCGCTCGTATGGATAGCTTTTTGGAAGGGGTTCGTGATCCGAATATTATCATCATGTGCCTCATTTACCTTTTGGCCGGAGCCTTTGCGACCACAACCCAAGGAATCGGCAGTATTGATGCCACGGTGAATTGGGGACTTTCTATTCTCCCCACCTCCTTTTTGTTACCGGGCTTATTTATTATTGCCGCTTTTATGGCAACGGCAATGGGGACATCCATGGGGGTTATCGCAACCGTCGGCCCCCTTGCTTTGGGACTCTCGTCCCAAACCGGTCTGAACTGTAGCTGGTGCATGGGCGCTGTTGTTAGCGGCGCAATGTTTGGGGATAACCTTTCTCTTATTTCCGACACCACTATTGCGTCGGTGAATACTCAAGGGGCAAAATTCAAAGAAAAATTTATTCTAAACGCTACCTTTGCTATTCCTGCGATGATTGTCACTATTTTGATTTTCTATATGGTTTCAACACCCGCAGGTGATTTTGAGATTGCAGCCTACGACGGCGTAAAAATAATCCCCTACCTTGTGATTCTCGCCCTTGCTCTTGCCGGCTTAAACGTTCTCGTCGTTCTTATTATCGGCATTGTTGTTGCCGGTTTTGTGGGTTTCGCCACAACAGACACCTACACCCTTGTGATATTTTCAAAACACATTGCCGGCGGTTTTGCCTCGATGCAAGAAATCCTTATTCTCTCTCTTCTTGTGGGGGGGCTCAGCTATTTGACCAACAAGCAAGGCGGCCTTGAATTTCTTATTCACCATATCGAAAAAATGGCCTTGAAATTGCGCAACAAAAAAGAAAGCCCTCGCATTGGTGAAATGAGCATCTCTGCCATTTCAAGCCTCGCCGATATTTGTACGGCAAATAATACGGTCGCCATTATCCTATCCGGCGGCATTGCTAAAAAGCTTGCTAAAAAACACGGGGTCAGTCCCGAGCGAAGCGCTTGTTTAATTGATATATTTACCTGTGCTTTTCAAGGCCTACTGCCCTATAGCGCCCAGCTTTTGCTGGCAAGCTCTATCTCGGGTCTTTCGCCCCTTGCAATTATGACTCATGTTATATACTCCCCCCTCTTAGCGTTCGTTACCGTCTTGGGAATTATATTTAAATGGCCGCAATTCAAAACAAAATAAGGCATTTTTCTATGAAATACAGTAGAATTCTAACAATTTTAACAGCTATTGTCACAACACAAGCCTTCTCTTCAGGGTATTCTCCAACGGACAGGATGATTAGCGATGAAGCTGCTCCGGTTTCCGGAATTATTACCTATTTAAAATCGGAATATGAAACTCAAGTGCCCGGTGATATGGAGTACAAGGAAGCCCTTAAAATCGTAAGAGATTATCCCTTTGCCATTTTATGGGGTGACGGAAAGCTACATGGCGAGCCAAATACAGCTTTCTTTTCTATTTCCGTGTTCAACTACTCTAATACCCTCTTTTTAACACAATCTCTAAACACAAAAGTTAGTGAACAAATAGAAAAGGTATCGATGCTTCGTCAGATCTTAAACACAGCGGCAGATGAAAGTCAATTTTGTCACATCAAAAAAGCAATTGCTCGTCAAGAAGGAAAACTGGCCGGACTTTATGAACAACGAGGGAAAGAAATAGAAGGGTTTAAAATACAAGTTATTTGTCGTTTGGGCGGTCTATTAAAAGCCAAAGAAGTTGACGCGCCTAAAAGAGCGAGCCATAGTGCTGCCCTCCCGGTTGGTCAGCCTCTAAACAAACCCCTAGAACACTTGAAGAAAGGTTGGTAAAAGTCAGCTTAGCCTGCTTTTCATCAAGCAATAAATAGGTCAAATAGCTTTGCACGCTGTGCGGCGTGACTTCTTGATCGGATAATTCTCCCGATAAAGCTCGTTTGTTTTCTGTTTTTAACATAACCAAATCACCTGTTAATTCAAAAGAAAAACAAAGCGTTTCCCCTTCTGCGGAAGGCTCTATTGAAATTCTAAAATCCCCGCCATAAGGGGCACATTCCACCATAATACCCACAATATTCACAAGAAGACGTGCATGATCTTGCAGAACGCTCAACTTTTCTTCAGGTACCGTACACTGCCAATTTAGCTTAACCTTATAAGTCTCTAAATAGTCACGCAAAAGTTTTTCAAGTTTTTCAAGACAGTTCAAAATACTTGACGTGTTATAGCCAAAAGCAGCCCGATAATAAACTAAACGCTGAGAAGCATTTTGAGCACTATGGGCGGTAAGAGAGAGGAGTTCAGGATCGATATCGTCGCCGGACTCACCAATGATTTCAAGGCCCGTCGAGATTGCACCAACCGGCGTAATTAAATCATGGCAAAGCCGAGAACACATTAATTGGGCAAGTTTTAAAGGATCCATGAAAATCTCCTTCCTGTTGGGTTTCAGCATGGAAAACACCACATGCTATCAGACTTAAAGCCCCTTGTAAAATAAGAAGGTACTCACAAAAAGCACTTCGTATTTTCATCACTTGCTTCAGACGGTGTCAGCAAAACACACTCTTACAGCTCATCCTCCGGTTGAAGCACCCGAGTCTCTTCAGGTTCCGGCGCAGGCTCTTCCGGTTCATCCTCGAAGGCATCCATCCAAGAAGAGACGGAACGTTGACTTTTCCCTAAGAGATGCAAAACCTTAATCATATTCCCAATACGGTCTTTATAACGAGGTAATTCCGCACGACTAGCTGCAAAAGCTTGAGGCAAAATTTCTTCATAAGCCGTATTACTTGTCAATAAAATAATTTTTCCCCTATTAAATGCATGAAGAATAAGGTCTCTAAACTCATTTCCTACGCCAAAAAGAGAGTTCATATCATCAATAACGAAAACATCATAGTTTTTATACGTAGTGTCTCCTTTTCCAGATAAGGAGCTTTGCATAAAAAAGACGTTCTTCCCTCGAGCTTCAAATACCTTTGCCGCTGCAATCGATAGGTGGCTTTTACCGATACCCACATCACCACAAAGCCATAATCCGGCAGGCTTCCCTTCCGGCAAGGCCAATAATCGATTAATCCATGTCACGGCTTCCTTTTGAGACGGCGTTTTAGGATCATAATTCTCCAGAGTGCAATGGAAATTTTCACGGGGCAATTTTTTGTGCGCGCGGAGAAAAGCCTTGTCGCTTTCACTCAAACCTTCCACACCCAAACTCTCTGAACCATCTACACTTGAGACTCTAGTTTCCGAAGCCGTTATGAAAAAGAGGCTTGAAAAAATAACTGCAAAAAATAATAGGGACGATTTCACTTTACGCATGATACGGGAACTCCTTTATTGATACGCAAAAAGAACAATAACCTCCTCGGCAAATTCAAGTCAATTTAAAACATTCTGAATAAATAATAAAAAATTAAATCAATATTTAAACTGTTTTTATTTACAAAGACATTAATAATTGATATTTATATTAAGAAATAAAATAGGAAATTATTCATGAAAAATACTTTCAAACTCACCTTACTGTCTATTACCCTTGTGTCATTTACCGTTCAAAGCAGTGCTTTTATTACCGAGGAATTCACAACAGAACCGCCTGCAATAGTTACAAATAAAATGATCGAGATCCCTGAAAAGGAACAACGCGCCGAACATACCTTGCTTAAAAAAGGCCTTGATGCTTTTCTAAAAAGAGAGTTTTTTGATGCTCTTACTCATTTCACGAAAGCTCTTGGAGATTACGGATCGCCTCTGGGTCACCTCTATGCTTCGGCTTTGGAAACGGACCCACAAACTAAAGCACGTTATTATCTGATCGCCCAAAAAGCCGAAGAATTTGGCGCCTTACCGACCGGAACGGTTAAAACCCATAACATGTGGATCAAACAATTTTTCGAAAACCTCAAAAAAAGCCCGGCTTAGTCACTTATAAACGTTAAAGCCTTGCTGCTAAAGACGCTTCAAGAAACGCATCAATCTCACCGTCAAGAACAGCGGTGGGATTACTTTTTTCAACGTTTGTACGTAAATCCTTGACCATTTGATAAGGATGCAAAACGTATGACCGAATTTGATGTCCCCACCCGATCTCATTCTTAACCGCATTGGCGGCTTGAGCATCTGCTTCACGACGACGCATTTCAACCTCAAACAAACGCGCCCGCAGCATTGACATGGCTTCGGCTTTATTCTTATGTTGGGAGCGTTGATTTTGACATTGCACCACAACGCCTGTCGGCATGTGGGTAATGCGCACAGCGCTTTCCGTGGTGTTCACGTGTTGCCCTCCGGCTCCCGAAGCCCGGTAAGTATCAATACGCAAATCTTTTTCTTCTATATCAATGTCAACGGAATCATCAATAACGGGATAGATAGAGACGGATGCAAAGCTTGTATGACGTCTCGCATTGGAATCAAAGGGAGAAATACGCACCAAACGATGAATGCCGCTTTCCGTTTTTAACCAACCATAGGCTTGATAGCCGATCACTTTGAAGGTTGAGGATTTTATACCGGCTTCCTCTCCCGAGACTTCCGACATCCACTCAATTTTATAGTCATTCCGCTCTGCCCACCGCACATACATACGCTGAATCATCAAAGCCCAATCCTGTGCTTCCGTCCCCCCTGCTCCCGCATGAATTTCCAAAAAGCAATCATTTTTGTCAGCTTCCCCCGAAAGCAAGCTTTCAAGTCGCAGGCGTTCTCCGCGTTTTGCGAGTTTCTCTAAAAGGCGCTCCCCTTCTACAACAGAGTCTTCATCCTCTTCCGTTTCTCCTAATTCGATAAGCGTAACCGCATCCTCAAGCTCTTGTTCAACATCGGTAATGCGTTCAAAAGAGGTTTTGAGAATATCTCGCTCTTGCATGGTTTTTTGAGCTTTTTCTTGATCGGACCAAAGAGACGGATCTTCTGCAAGGGCATCTAATTCTTTGAGACGTTTAAGGGCGACGTCATAGTCAAAGATGCCTCCTTAGAACAGAGATGACTTGAATCACATCGTCCTTAAGCTTGATCATTTCTGCGCGCATTTTCGTATCCTTTAAAATTTCTCTACAGAATAACAAGTCGCCTCGATAATTCAAGATCTATATATTCCTAAGCTCTGTGGTATACTAGTTTGGACACACAAAAAAAATAGATCCTACAAAACATGAACATTATTATTTGCGGCGCCGGACAAGTTGGTTTTAACCTTGCAAAATACCTTGCAGGACGCAATCACAATATAACCGTGATAGACATAAACCAAACCCTGATCACAAAAATTAATGATCGTTTGGATGTAAAAGCCGTTTGCGGACATGCCTCTCATCCCGATGTTTTAAGACGCGCCGGTGTTGAAAATGCGGACATGATCATCGCCCTCACCCAAGCCGATGAAGTCAACATGGTTGCGTGTCAAATTGCCCACAGCATTTACGATGTCCCTAAAAAAATCGCTCGCATTCGCAGCCAAGCCTATCTGAACGTTTCGGGAAAAGGCCTTTTTACCGATGAGAATATGCCCATTGATTATATCATTTCCCCTGAAAACGAAGTTGCCCATACTATTTCTCGAGGCCTTGCGGTTCCGGGTGCACTCGATATAACCCCTCTGACCGATAATCGCATTGCTCTTTTAGGGGTTCGATGTACCGTTGATACGCCGGTTGTTAATACGCCCATTACACATATCCCCAGCCTTTTCCCCGAGGTTGATTTCACCATTGTAGGCATTTCAAGGGGCGATATAAAAATTATTCCGAGCCCGACGGAAGTTCTCATGCCAAGGGACGAAGTCTATTATATTGTTGATCAAGAACGCATTGACCAATCTTTAAATGCTTTCGGTTATCACGGCGATACAACAAAACGCCTTGTGATTTTAGGCGGCGGTAATATCGGGCTTTTCTTAGCCCAAGAAATTGAGGCTCATTACCCCCATATTCGCATCCATATCATTGAACGCTCCCCCGAGCGTGCAACCTATATTGCTCAAAAACTAAGCCGTACCATCATTTTGAACGGAGATGCCCTTGATGGCGAAATGCTCTTAGAGGCCGGAGTCCAAAGTGCCGACACGGTTGTTGCGGTAACCGAAGATGATCGGGTGAATACCTTGGCAACGGTTTTGGCAAAGCGCTTGGGGTCAAAAAAAGCCATGTGCCTTGCCAATAAAACTTCCTTTGCAAATCTTGTGATTTCCCTTGGGGTTGATGCCGTTATTAACCCGAGAGTTGTAACGGTTTCTAAAATCATGCAATACATCCGACGAGGCAACGTGCATTCCGTTAATTCCCTTGGAGAAAATTTTGGTGAAGTGATTGACGTGGATGCCTCAACCGCAAGCACCCTTGTGGGAAAAACCGTTCAAGACCTTTATGAAAACCATAAAATCCTCATAGCGGCCTTCATCCGTAACGATCAAGTCGTCATTCCCCGTCAAAGTAGCACTGTTCACCTTGAAGACCGTGTCATTTTGATGCTTGCCCCCGAACAAGCCAAGCGTTCTGAAGATCTTCTTGGCATTGGATAAGCTCCTTTTCCCTTTAAGCTTTTCCTAGAAAATGCTATTTCTGAAGAGGAGGGATAAAAATAATAACAAAAAAAGGCTCTTAAAATGCATGATGAAAAACACGACCTTATCCATGAACTTCCGGAATACAAAGACAAAATTCATGAGATGAAAGAGGCCAACGCTCATTTTCGAAAGATTTTTGACGAATACCACGTTCTCACCAAAGATATCCGACAACTGGAAACCAATGACATTCCCGTTACTGACGAGCATTTTGAAGAACTGAAGAAAAAACGTCTTCACTATAAAGATGAGCTTTTTACAATGTTAAAAGCAGCTTAACTTTAAACCGGTTTATTAAAAAAGCCCAAAACCTTTTTTACGGAAAGAAAATTTCGGGCTTTTTTATACTTGTCTCTTTTTCAGCTTTTCTCTTTAAAATCTCTCCCAAATATGCTCTTTTAACAGAACCCGTAAGGGAATTAAAAAAACAGGAGAAACTTTATAATGCAATTCAAATTCCAAAAAATCCTTTTAATTCTTCTCTTTACCGTCAAGGTAAATGCCAGCGCCCTAGGAGATCTTGCAAGGCCGGAAGATGACGTCGCCCCGGAGCACAATTGGACACGGACTTTTATTTTAAAAGACGGAAAGAACACAATCACCTATACACCGGAGGCCATAGTCATAGGAACAGGTATGAGCTTCGGTAGGTTTACATCCGTTGTCGGTTCTTCCATAAACGGCATGAAGATTGAAAACCAAGATCTTGTTATTTCCAAGCAAATGACTTATGAGGCATTTGTTAACGCCCTCGTTGCCTCCAAAATCTATGAAGATAAACTCGGAAATTGGTACGGAGAGTTTCTGTGCACCGGAGGCCTAAAAATTATCCATATGCCTCAAGGCGTTATCCTGCAACAAAATGGTGAAACGAAAGCCTATCAATCATTAATCTTAGAGCGTAATGCTGATCATATTTTAACAGGCGCTCTATCCTATGACGTTTTTGTCGGTATTTTAGAAGCTTCGGGATATTACAAAGAAAGCGATTAAACCCTTCACGGCAAAATACCAAGGAGGAGAACGTTTTATATGTCCCAAGGCATTTAACCCTTTCTTCATAAAGCCTTCTTATAATCTCGACTGTCCAATACCACCAAAACAAGAATCACTTGGAATTTTCTTGTTCGGTAAAACGAGAAGAAGAAAAGCCCTCAAAAATTGAGGGCTCTTTTAATTGAAAAATACCTATAGATTAACTCCTATCCCTTATTACATATATTTTATTAATAATCTAGGTATTATTAATATCTGCAACACTTGGAAATTGAAGATTACGATCCCCATTTCTTCTGACCAGGGACTCCCTTTTCAAAGCAAAATGTGTTTTGGAATCCTTTTCTAAAAACCTCTTGGTAGAACGCAATTCATCTATAAGCTTTTGGTTTTCAAGAGAGTGGTTTGCTATCGCCATCTGTGATTTAGCTTTTTTCAGAGGTTTTGTTCTTTGACGACTATGGCCCCCTAAAACGTCTGTTTTTCCGTTTCTTTGTGCCGTCACATTTTCTCGGAAAAGGCCTCCGGAATCCGAATCACTTTCCAAGATAACCGCCGTATCACTGCCTTTTTCTCTTGTAATGGGCACACTATTACCGAAGTCCGATTCTCCCCTTAGGCTAGTTCGGGCTCTCGCTTTATTGCTCCTTTTTTTGTAAACTGTCGGAGCATTTCGTGCCATTTTCCCGGATTTTTTCATAACGTTTTGAACTTCAGATCCCTCTCGCACAGTCACATCAGGACTTAAGTCTTTTCCGTGAACCTGCGACAAATCGCCGTTGTGTACACCCGCAGGCTTTTTTTGTTTTTTAAATAAACCTTTTCCTTTATTTTTAGGCCTTATCTTTTTTTGATAGGCCTCAAATTCAATTTCCTGAGTAGAATCCGGCCTATCTTTATGACGCTCCCATTTCTTTCGACTTTCTTTTGGAAGAGGTGCCTCCCCTTTTTTTATAATTAAGCATATGTCGAATCCCCTACTTTCTTCTCTTTCCGCATCAAAGAGCCTATAGGCATGATGAACCATCTCTCCGCCTGTATCCTTTTTTTTCAAGTAGAATGATTCCGCCCTATAACTTTCTCGGTATTGAACGGATCCGTTGAGAAAAATATCTTTAGAATGTCTTATATTTTGCGAAATAAGCCTGGCCATCCAAATATCTTCTTCGCGAGAATGCTCTTCTTTTAGGTCAATATCCAGCATAACAGGTTTATTGCCTGTTTGCTTAGGATCAAAAGGTTGAAAAACGCTTCGAAAAAAAAGTCTCAAAATTTCAACGGGATCTTCTATGGGCTTATCCATCGATTTTTTCTCGAGGTAATAGTCGGAATCTAAATGAGACGGCTCAAATGATTCTGAAAAAAAACGTCTGATTCGTCCCCTATCTTCCATTATTGTATGATCATCGCTGCTTTCTTCAGAGCCGGTTGCCTGTATGGGATGTGTCATAAAAACACCAAAAGAAAAAAGCACAAAGCCGGTAGTCATGAAATTCATTTAAAAGTCCCCTTTATTTATTTTTAAAATTTACCGAATTAATTAAAAAATTAATTAATTAAAAACATATAATCTATATAAAAACATAATAAATGTTTTTTGACAATGAAAGAAGAAAACATGGTGCGCCCAATCTTAAAACGTCTTGCGAGCTTAAGGTAAATATGCCATATTGGCGTAATGGAATCGCAAAACTCTGCTCTACCCGCCCTCTCCACACGTTCAACCAAATCCGTCTGGCTCTTTTGGGGAATCGCTGCCCTCTTTTACTTTTATCAATTTATTCTACGGGTTAGCCCCGGCGTTATGAGCCAAGAGCTTATGAGAGATTTTGCCGTTCAAGGCTGTGCCCTTGGGGTTCTTGGTGCCTTTTATTACAATGCCTACGCAGCCATGCAAATTCCCCTTGGCATCCTTTTAGACCGTTTTGGTCCACGACGTTTAATGGCCGCAAGTTGTGCCGTTGCAACTTTAGGCACTTACCTCTTTTCCCAAGCAGAAAGCTTAAGCGTTGCTTCTTTTGGACGACTTTTAATGGGGGCAGGCGCTGCGTGCGGGTTCATAGGAACCCTCAAACTCGCAACTCTCTGGTTTCCTCCCGAGCGCCTTGGACGCGTTATCGGTTTTACAATGATCCTCGGCACTCTTGGCGCAACATCGGCAGGAGCCCCCTTGGGTGCCCTTGTGGGTGAGTTTGGGTGGCGTTATACACTTCTTCTTGTGGCCGTTGCCGGTTCGGGCCTTGCAGCTGCCCTTTATTTTATCCTAAGGGAGCCTCGCGATTTAAAAATTATAAAAGAAAAACCGCCTATAAAACTTTTAGACGGCCTCGCAATGGTCATCACCTCCAAACAAGTCTGGTTTGTGGGACTTTTTGGCTGTTTGATGTATGTTCCCCTTGCAGCCCTCGCCGACCTTTGGGGTACGCTTTATCTTTCCGAGCGTTACGGTATATCTTCAAAGCGAGCGGCATCTATGGTTTCTTTTATCTATATTGGCGTTTGCCTTGGCGCGCCTTTTGCCATGTGGTTTTCAGACTATCTGAGAAACCGTAAAAAAGTTATGTTTGCAAGCGCCGTCATCTATTTATTTGTCTTTTTAGGAATTCTTTATATTGATAACATTCCGATGCCGTTAATGTACGGCTTAATGTTTTGTGCGGGCTTTTTCTTTTCCGGGCAAAATCTTGTTTTCGCCATAGCAACGGAGAATATGCTCCTGAGTATTAGCGGCATCACCACAGCTTTTACCAACATGATTGTAATGCTTAGCGGCGTGATATTCGAGCCTCTTGTGGGGCGGTTACTGGATTATAAATGGGACGGAACATTGAAAAACGGCGCGCCCTATTTCACAACAGAGAATTTTACCTTTGCCCTAACATCTGTGCCCGTCGCCCTTGCCTTTGCCGTTCTAAGTCTTTTGTTTGTCAAAGAAACTTATCCCGCAGCCCCCTCAAAGAACCAGAGCTAACTGGCTTAAAATAGAAACAGCTGCCGTTTCCGCTCTCAAAACGTGAGGACTTAAGGTAACAAAACGCACAGCCCTTTGATGGTGAAGTTTTTGGAACTCTTGAGGAGAAAACCCTCCCTCCGGACCAATCAAAACATAAGCCGTTAAACTTTTATTGTACTGTTTTAAAATTGTTTGAGCCCCCTCGCGGCGTTCGTCACAGACATACAAAATATCTTTCTTGGGATCAAGGCTGCCAAGAAATTGGTCAAGAGATTGTAAGGGAGAAAAACTCGGGAGGTGAAACCGTCGGCACTGCTCGCAGGCTTCAATAGCAGTTAATCGATGTTTCTCCGCCTTAAAGGCTCGTACAACAGTACGCTCCGTCAAAAGAGGATGAAAGCGCGTTACCCCAAGTTCAGTTCCTTTTTCAATGACAAAGTGAAGAGGGTGTTGTTTTAAGGGCGCAAAGCAAAGGTGGACTTCAGGCAAAATCTTTTGCGGGGCTAGCTGTTCGGAAACCTTGAGAGTGCAAGATTTTTTAGAGCCTCCTTGAAGTTCGGCTTTCCACAAACCGTCACAGCCGTTAAAAACCGACAGGGAGTCCCCGGCGCCAAGACGCATCACATGAGTAACATAATGAGATTGCTTTTTATCAAGTTCAACAAGGGTATCTTGTGACAGCACGGATGCCTCAACAAAAAGCCGAACCTTTCCCATTTTTATCCTTTAACCCACTTCTTTCGTTCTTCTAATAGGGTATCACTTTTTATAGCCCCTCGAACAGCTTCTAAAAGACGATTCATATAAGAAACGTTATGAATTGTAATGGCTTGCATGGCAAGGAGCTCTTTTGCTTTCAACAAATAGTGCAGATAAGAACGCGAGTAGGTTTTGCACGTTTCACATTCACAGCTTGCGTCAATGGGCTCGGGGTCTTCTTTAAACCGAGTGTTCTTTAAATTAATATGCTCTTTATCCGTCTCAATGTCTTGATCCGCCCGAATAAGAGCGCCGCCATGACGAGCCAACCGCGTCGGGTGAACACAATCAAACGTATCAATTCCCTGTTGCACACCTTCAAAAATATCACGAACGCCGCCAATGCCTAATAAATGCACAGGGCGTTCCGGATTCAAAAGGCTCATCGTGTAAGAGACAACCTCATACATTTGTTCTTTATCAGCGCCGAGAGAACCGCCGACAGCATGGGCAAAGAAAGGTTGTGAGTTCACAAAGTCCGTCGCTTCACGACGCAAGTCTTCATAAATGCCGCCTTGCACAATGCCGTACAGGGCTTGTGTACCGTTGTGATGCTTTGCAAATTCAGCAAGGCTGCGTTCTTCCCATCTATGCGAGCGGTGCATGGAAAGCTCCGTATAAGATTTATCCACATGAAACGGAGTGCACTCATCAAACACCACAACAAAATCGGTTCCCAATTCACGCTGGGTTTCAATAGATTTTTCAGGAGACAGCATATGCTTTTTACCGTCAAGGTAAGACTTAAATTCAGCGCCCTCCTCTGCGATTTCTAACAAGGTTTTGCGACGCCCCCCAAAGCGTTTACCCTTAATTTCACTGGCAACGGATCCGTGACCCAAACTAAAAACTTGAAAACCGCCTGAGTCCGTTAAAATCGGGCCGTTCCAACCCATAAATTTATGGATGCCGCCCATCTTTTGGATAAGCTTGCTACCAGGACTTAGCATAAGGTGATAGGTGTTTGAAAGAATAAATTGTGTACCGCAAGTTTTCATTTGACGAGGAGACAAACCTTTAATGGCTGCCTTTGTCGCACAGAAAATAAACGCAGGTGTTGCAACGCTCCCATGGGGAGTGTTTAAAACACCAAGACGCGCCTTTGAGCTTGGACTTTGGAAAGTGATATCAAAGGAAAAACCGGGATAGTCAAGGGAAGATATTTTAGGCGATTGCATGTTGTTTACGCTCTTGAGTCAAATTCATAAGGTACATCACGGGCGCATTAAGACCCGTTGCCAAAAAGCGCAGAGTATAAGTTCCAAGAATATATGTAAAAATAAGAGTGCGGGTATCAATATCCAGGGGCATCAGGATTTTCCAAGCCAATACGCTAAAGATAATATTATCAAGTAAAGAAGATGTCGCCGTGGATAAAAAGGAGCGTAACCATAACAGACGCCCTTCTGTCACACGCCTGACCAATAAAAAGAGACGCACATCTGCATATTGGCTAATCAGATAGGAGCTTAGACTGGCAATGAATAAGGCAGGTGCAGGTAAGAAAAGAGTTTGTATGGCATAATGAGCGTCATTAAAAAAGGCATTTTGATCTGACGGTGGAAGCGGCGGCATACCGAGGGTTAAAATCATAATGCCTGTGGTAAAAATAATACCCGCAAAACCACACCAAATGGCTTTTTGGGCAGCCTCTTTTCCATAACGTTCTGCCAAAATATCCGTTGCTAAAAAGGTTGTCATGAAAACAATAGTGCCCATAGCAACGGGTTGAGAAAAACCCGTTAAACTCATCGCCTTTAATACTTGGATATTACCGACAATCACCCCCAAGGCCATGTAAACATAGATGCCCGTCTTGCCCAAAAAATAGTGCAAAGCCATCAATGATCCTACGGCAAAAACATACATAACTAAGAGTAAAAATTCATTGGGTAAGTTCTGTAAAAACATAACAAAAGGGGCTAGATCGATCATGCTTCTCGGGACCTGTAAAAAAAAAGGGCGCTCATAACAGCACCCTTTGATTATTCAATAAACAAAAACTATGCTGTTGCAGCAGGCATGGCCTTAATAAGGCGACGCTTCAGTTTTAAAGCTTCATCTGTTAATTTTGTGTTTGGTGTTCCCATAAGGAAAGCATCCAATCCGCCTTTTTTCTCAACGGTACGAATCGCACGTGTTGACACGCGAATTTTTGTCGAACCGAGAACATCACTTGCAAAGGTTGCATTTTGCAAATTCGGCAAGAAACGACGACGAGTTTTATTTTTTGCATGACTAACGTTATTTCCGCTCATCACACCTTTTCCGGTTAATGCACAACGACGTGACATTTTATTCTCCTAAATCTATCCAATGCATAACTTTTACTCACTTTAACAGCTCACGTCAAGGGAAAATCACACGCCTCTCAAAACAATGTTTTTCAAAGAACAAATTAGATTTCCAAACGCCTCGACGCTATAAATTTCTTTACCCCGCTTTCAATGAGCCCCTTGCCCAACAAATTTTCCTCAAAGAGATCCAAAGCAAAATGTTGTTCTTGTTTCACCTTAGCGAACAAGGCCTCACCGTTTTCTGCAGCATCGGTATACAGGCGTGCCTTTGAAAAGAGTTCAAGACTATCAACTATATAGGTTGTTTTCTTCCTCGAATCATCGGTACGATGAGCCGCCCAGCGCTTTAATTGCCCGGCAGACGTGTACAAATCGGCTAAAACCACCGCGGGGAGCTCGGATGCAGCGGAAAAAACTTCTTGAGCCGCCTTATTATAAAGGGCTCCCATCATCGTATTAGAATCTCCGTGTGTCAGTCCTAAAGTATTGTAAGCATCCAAACGCATGGCCAATAAAGCAAATGTCTTTGCTTTTTCAAAGGGGGAAGCTTCTTGCTCAAATCCCGCTTCATTAACAAGACGCACCAACCTTGAAGCCGGACTCATAGACGCAACAAGGGGATCCGTTTCTAAGCCGTTAAAGTATAGCAATGCTGTTATTGTGTTCCGCATTTCATCCAAAGGTTTTGCCACACTCAGTTGTATATCATACATATTAAACGACATTAATTGTGAAGACACCTCATCCGGCAACTCTTCACGCAACCACGTTGGAATCAAAAAATTATGCTTGAAGACAAAGATAAGCTTTGCTGTTTGGGCGCGCTCTTGGGCAGCCTCTGCCACAGCTCTCATCACAGAGCGTCGGTGACTGTCCTCAAGTTCTTTTTGAGAACTTGGCGTGACGGCAAATCCTGTTTTCATAACAATGCCCGGAAATTTGTAAGGCTCACCTTCGGAATCTTTTGAAAAACTGGCCTGAAGGGGGTTTGAAGAAAAAAGAAAAACTGCCAAAGCACAGCAGGCGATTTTAGGTTGCATTTTGACTTGAAAAAAATTTGTTAGATTTATAGTATTTTTCTTATTTTTCATCGTTCTTCCCCCTGTTCTAGCAAGTTACATCACGTCTTGCTTTCTTTCTTTAGAGTGGGATTAGGAGTATTAATAAAAAGTTAACAGATTGGCAATTTATCCATAAGATCCTTTCCTGCCCCTTTCTAAAAAGTCTTGGATTTTTCCTGTTTGTTTTGAAAAAATCAGCTAAACTGGACTTAATCGTTGTTCATTTAACAAAAGCAGGCATACAAAATGATTAAAGACCTTTCCCTTACCCTTGTCGGCTGTGGCGCTATGGGCGGCGCTTTATTAAAAGAGTGGCTCCAAGCCGAAGGGCTTTTCTCAAAAGTGACCGTTATCACCCCGGAAAAACATACCGTCGATCCTTTTCAAGAGCGCTATCCTGATGTAATCACCTATCTTGAAACGCCCGATCAACTCACAAACGTTAATGATGTTTTGGTTCTTGGGGTCAAACCTCAAATTATGCCTCACGTTATTAGAGATTATGTAACTCATGTTACGCCCGAAACCCTCATCATAAGCATGGCAGCCGGTCTTGATCTTTCCTTTTATGAAAAAGCGCTCGGAGACAATAAACAAATTGTCCGCGTTATGCCCAACACACCGGCAACCGTTTCAAAAGCCATGAGCGGTTTATTAGCGAATAAAAATGTCACTCCTCTTAATAAAGAAAGAGCCTTCCGCATTATGGAAGCCGTCGGTCGTGCCGTTTTTGTAGAAAGCGACGAGAAACTGGATCGTTTAACGGCTATTTCAGGATGTGGGCCGGCGTATGTTTTTGCTTTGGTAGAAGCCCTTGAAAAGGCCGCCAAACGCCTTGGTTTCTCCACAGAGGATGCGAGCCTTCTGGCTCGTGAGACCGTCATTGGGAGCGCGCAATACCTTGCCCGAACACCGGAGAAAAGCGCAACGGATCTTCGCATTCAAGTTACCAGCCCCGGCGGCATGACCGAGGCCGGTCTTAAGATCTTGCAAGATCAGGATCGCTTTAATACACTCATAGAAGAAGTCACTCAAGCCGCATTCAAACATGCAGAGGCCTTAAAATGATAGAAAAAAATACCGTTGCCCAAGGCATTTTAACGCTCCTTGAGGACAAAGACTGGATTGACCTTACCCTTAATGATGTGGCAGCCCACCTTAGTATCAATCTTGAAGAACTTCACCGTTTTGCCACGTCGAAAGAAGATCTCTTAACCTTAATAATTTCCTATATGGAAGAACAAACTCTAAGACACACAGATCAACACCTCATAACAGAAAAAACATCAAAAGAAGATCGATTGTTCGATACCCTGTTTGCGCGCTTTGAAGCCGCAACACCCCATAAAAAAGCCATTGCAAACCTCAAAAATACGTTCCAAGGAAATCCTACTCTCGCCTTTAATACAATTCCTCAATTTATCGAGGCCGTAAAACGCCTTGCCGCCCTGGCGGATATCCGTTTTTCAGGCCCTTTAGGCGCTCTTCAGCTGAGAGGCTTTTCTTTAATATACCTCCGCTTGATCTATATCTGGCTCGACGATACATCCCCCGATATGGCAAAAACGATGGCAGCAACCGATAAAGCCGTCACAAAATATATCCCCTGCCTCTTTGATCCTTGCAAGGTTGCCGACTTATTTTAATGCTTCAAACGTTTAAAAAATTACTTGTTATTTTCTTTGCACTTCTTTTTTTCACCTCTCAAACCTTGTATGATTTCGAGGGGGATGAACTTGATGCACACATCCGAGAAACCCTCAGAATGTGGAATGCACCCGGTCTTGCCGTCGGGATTATCAAAAAAGGCCGCATCGTCTTCCTCAAAGGATATGGCCTTCGTGAGATTGGAAAACCGGAAACCATTAACGCGACAACAACCTTTCGCATTGCTTCAGTTTCGAAAACAATTGCAGCCGGTCTGTTAACTACGTTTGTTCAAGAGGGCACTCTTCAATGGCAAGACAAAATTGTCGATCACCTTCCGGAATTAAAAACGCAAAACAACGCCTCTCTTAATAACATGACGCTCAAGCATGTTTTAAGCAACAGTACGGGGTTTCCAAGACATACCTACACCCACCTTTTGGATCAAAACACTCCCTACAAAAAAATCATTACAAGACTCGGCGACGTAAAACCTGTTTGCGACCTTGGGCAATGTCACACCTACCAAAATGTTATTTTCAGCCTATCGGGATATGTTGCTGAAACCTTCAGCAATCAACACTATGAAACACTTCTGGAGACACGTATTTTTCAACCTTTGGATATGCAGAATGCCTCCTGCAGCTGTAGCGCTTTCAAGGCTTCTTTAAATAAAGCCATGCCCCACAAGAAAAATAGAGACGGCTCGTATAAAGCCGTACCCTACAACTGTCGTTATTACGATGTTGGGCCGGCTGCCGGCGTGAATGCCAGCGCAGCAGACATGCTGAAATGGCTTAAAGAATTTTTATCCGACCGCCCCGCTCTCTTTACAAAAAAAAACATAGAATACATGACACAACCCCATATTGAAACACCCGATGAAATTAAACGCTGGAACACAAACTGGCGCATAGCACGGGTAAAACGAGCCGGTTACGGCTTGGGATGGCGTATTTTTGATTACTCCGGCACCCCCTTTATTTATCACGGAGGGGCTCTTCAAGGCTATAGTGCTTCCATTGGCATGCTCCCGGAGCAAAAAATTGGCATTGTGGTGCTAACAAATAGCGAGAGCTCTTTTATTGCTGATACGGTTATGGCAACCTTCATTGATTCCGTCCTTGATCTAAAGGCCATCGATTACAATGCTGTCAGAAAAGCAGATAAGAACTCCCTTTCTGTCGCATGATCTTTACAAAGTTGCCGACTGATTTTAGAAAAGGCTAAAAAGAGTATTTTTCTGCAACACATCTAGCTTCTTCTCTCGATTTAAAATAGACAATTGCTCCCCTTAAATTTTTAATATATTGCCCCTTTATACGAATACAAAAACCTCTTCTATTAAACTTTTCTCCGGAAAATATTTTGATGTCTACCCCCCCATTAGACTAAGTGTCTTAGGAAACACGAGGCTTGAAATAGAAGATAAAGCTCCTTCCCTCATACCGCCGGAAGATGCCGCAGCAGAGCTTGACCCAATGCTAGAAAACGAAAGCCTTCCGGTTCTATTAAGTGCTCTCTGATTAACAGAAACCGAGGTTTCTTTTCTTTTGGCAAGGAAAGAAGCAATAGGGAACACTTTCAAACCAAGTTCACTTTGATAGAAAGCTTCGATAAAGGGAATAGCTATCTTACCTCTAATTGCCACAGACATTTCAAAATTATTCGCCGAATGGTCAATACTATCAACAGCAGATAACAAATTAAAGGAGCCCTCACAAATGAGATCATCTGCAATGATTGTCTTTGCATGCAAATCATAATGTGTGCTGTATGAGAAGTGAAAATATCCTCGTTTTGTTTGTTCTAAATAGTTAAAAATCTCTGTTTTTTCGCGATCTGCTCGATATGGGTCCGGTAATGTAAAAAGATGCGTTTTAACGCCTCTGTCTTCAAGCTGAATGAGGTTTGAGTGAGAAAGGATTTCTCTTAATTTGTTCAATCTGATGAACGGGGAGAAAATCACAACTCTACTTTTAGCTTTTTTAATAACTTCATCTTCAAATAGAATACTGTGAGCTTCAGGCGTCCTTAATGTGTAATAAAACTCCCCCGGAGAAAACTCATAAGCCCCTGTTGAAAAGGCATCTCTATCACGATAGAAACTAGCAATACCTTTCTGATTATCATGTTTTAGATTTTGATAAAATCGAATACCTTGCCAAACATCTTGAATAAGTCCTTTTACCAGTGTGCCGGTAACAACGAAAGAGGAATTCAGTGTCCGTTGATTTCTTTCAGAGAGCCAATTATGTGATCCAATGGCAACTTTTGTCTCGTCTACAGCAATACATTTTGCATGGTTATCGTTTTGCTCAAACCTCTGACAGTAACCGGAAATAATTTCTAATTTCCGCAAATCACTTTCTTTACAAAAAGAGAGATTCTTATAGTAAATATAAATTTTTGCGCCTCTATTATAGGCATAAAAAATACTTTGATCAATACGCTGACCAAATAGCATCTCCGGCGAAATAGTGTAACTTGTGATCATAACGCTTCTCTCTGTCCCCGCTAACGCTTGATGGAGAAACTCCGTAATCGACTCACAAAGCCCATCTTAACTGGATAAAAAAAGCCCCGAGCTTATATGGCTTGGGGTTTCCAGTTGTAGGGGAGCAGGTCGTCGAGAGAT
>CAJDWK010000007.1_pt1 | contig 40547 bp, 41 predicted proteins | sample 7391621 | NCBI WGS metagenome assembly CAJDWK01 (sample SAMEA7055734, study PRJEB34461) | soil metagenome | biome: terrestrial ecosystem; feature: Peninsula; material: soil | place: Antarctica | collected 2016
GTAGGGCTCAATGACTTCTTCGAGGGTATCCTTTTGCTCTGATAAGACGGCAGCTAAGGTTTCGGCGCCAACGGGGCCGCCCTTATAAACACGGGCGATGTGTTCCAAGTAGCGCCGGTCTTGTTCATCAAGGCCTTTGTGGTCAACGCCTAACCGGATCAGAGCATTATTTGCCAAGGTCTCATCAACAACTCCGTTGCCTTGTACGGCAGCAAAATCTCGGATGCGCCTTAAAAGACGTCCGGCAATACGAGGCGTCCCCCGTGACCGTTTTGCAATTTCTTCTAACGCGCCTTGTGTCATTTGCATATTGAGGAGGCGGGAGGCTCGCGCAACTATTTTCTCGAGATCTTTGGGATTATAGAATTTTAAACGTAACGGGATGCCGAAGCGATCCCTTAACGGAGAGGTTATAAGGCCTGTTCGTGTGGTCGCCGCAACCAAGGTAAAGGGAGGTAAATCAATTTGGATAGAGCGTGCTGCAGGGCCTTCCCCGATGATGAGATCCAGTTTAAAGTCCTCCATTGCGGGATATAGGACTTCCTCGACAGCAGGGCTTAAGCGATGGATTTCGTCAATAAAGAGGACATCATGGGGTTGGAGATTGGTTAGGATTGCCGCTAAGTCACCGGCTTTGGTGATAATGGAGCCTGAAGTTGAGCGAAACCCTACACCCAACTCGGTTGAGATGATTTGAGCAAGGGTTGTTTTTCCAAGGCCGGGAGGGCCAAAAAACATAACGTGGTCTAAGGCTTCATTTCGATTTCGCGCGGCATGGATAAAGATTTTTAAATTGTCGCAAACTTCTTTTTGTCCTGTGAAGTCATCGAGGGATTTTGGTCGCAAAGACGATTCCTGACGGTCATTTTCCTGTTGAAAATCGGGAGAAAGAAGGGGTTCTGTTGCCATCTAATTTAATCTATCTTGCTTTTCTAGTGAGGCGCGCTAACGCTAACGGGATGATTTCTTCAACGGTTCCAGTATGGCCTTCTTGTTTCAGAAAGGCAACGGCTTGATTCGCTTCAAAGGCGCGGTACCCCAAATTGATAAGAGCTGATGCCGCTTCTTCAAAGCTATCATCGGGTTTGGCAGTATGGTTTGAAAGGGAAATAACGGCGCCGGATTCTGAAGAGTGTTGTGCGAGGGCGCTTTGAGTTCCAAAGACTTTTTCGACTTTATCTTTGAGTTCATTGACAAGGCGAGAGGCAAGTTTAGGCCCGACGCCATCGGCACCGGCAAAGGTTGTTTTATCCTGCGAAAGAACAGCCTTGTGAAGCTCCCTTGGCGTTGCAACGGATAAAATGGCAAGGCCTACTTTCATGCCGACGCCTTGAACACTTGTGAGGACTCGGAACCATTCCTGTTCCTCCGGAGTTGAAAATCCATAAAGAGCCATGAGGTCTTCTCGCACTTGCATCTCTGTTAGCAAGGTGTAGGTTGCGCCGATTTCTAAGAGATCGGCCAAGGTTTTTGCAGAGCAAAAGACGTGATAAAAAACGCCGTTCACATCTAAGATAGCCCAGTTTGAGCCTGTGGAATCGAGAGTTCCTCGAAGTTTTGCAATCATCATGAGGCCGTTTTCCAATGTTGTTGGGTTTCCAGGGTATGAGCGTGACAAATGGCGACGGCCAAAGCATCGGCCTCATCATAAGAGAGTTCTCCACACGCCGGCAATAAATAATTAATCATGGTTTTAACCTGTTCTTTGTCGGCATGTCCGGCGCCGACAACTGTCTTTTTTACATGGTTGGCAGAATATTCTCCGACGCGAATCCCTTGAGCTGCGGGCGCAAGCATGACAATACCCCGAGCGAGTCCAAGCTTTAAAGTCGTGGCGGGATTTTTGTTCAAAAAGGTTTCTTCAACGGCGGCTTCATGGGGGAGAAGATTTTGAATGACTTGAGAAAGGCCTTCAAATAAATCTTTTAACCGTAAATCCAAATCTTGCCCGACTTTGACTTTAATGGTTCCGTGGGCGATATGGGTTAAGCGATGGCCGCGGCATTCAATGAGCCCCCATCCTGTTAATCGAAGACCCGGGTCGAGCCCCAAAATTCGACGCGGTTCTAAGGAGTGAGCAGGTCTTTGGGGCAGCCTTTGATTAGGCATTGCTCAACTTTTCCAACACACTCTCATCAAGATCAAAGTTCGCCGATACGCTCTGCACATCATCATTATCTTCCAAAACATCAATGAGCTTGAAAAGAGTAAGAGCTTTTTCTTCGTCAATTGTTACCGTGTTTTGGGGGCGCCAAACAGGTTCTGAACGCTCTGCATCACCAAATATTTTCTCTAAAGCTTCCCGAACCGTATTTAACTCTTCAAAACTTGTGGTGATAATATGGTTTGTATCGGAAGATTGGACGTCTTCGGCACCCGCTTCAAGGGCGGCTTCAAACATATCATCTGCGCTTGCTTTTCCAAGGGGATAGGCAATTTCGCCCACACGGTTGAATTGGAAGATGACACTATTGCTTTCTCCAAGGCTCCCCCCATATTTTGTGAATGTGGAACGAACATCGGATGCCGTACGGTTTTTATTATCGGTCAAACCGTCTACAATGACGGCAACGCCGCCGGGGCCATAGCCTTCATAACGGACTTCTGTATAAACGGTGTCGTCATCTCCGCCGGCTGCTTTTTTAATAGCGCGCTCGATATTATCTTTTGGCATGTTAACAGCACGGGCTGCTGCAATAGCTGCGCGTAGCCGTGCGTTGCTATCGGGATCAGCCCCGCCTTCTTTAACGGCCACAATGATTTCTTTGGTGGCTTTTGAAAAAACCTTGGCACGTTTTTTATCTTGGGCGCCTTTGCGATGCATAATGTTTTTAAACTGGGAATGACCTGCCATATCTCTTTTTACTCTTTTGAAATTAAATTGAAGGTGTATTACGGTTGATTTTAAATCATTTACTCTCCACAATAAAGCCATGGGAAAAATATTTTTTCAAGAGGGAGGTTTTTCATGGCGTTGGCTGTTGTTATGGGGGGGACCGAACGGTGTACCGCAGGGTCTGAGGATGATGATATTACAGCATTCCTCGGTATAGGAATTACCCTTGAAGGCGGTGTTGCTTCAACAAATCTTGATTGTAAACCTGTTCCGGATTTTAGCGATTGTGCCATTTGGGCGTCGATCACCCTTGGAAGTCAAACCGATTGCATCCCTGCCGTTCTGCCCCTTTGGAGTTCGGGGGTTTCCAGTGTTTTTTGGAATCTTATTTTAGCAAACGGAAACTTAGACACAGGCACTTGTTTGATCGGGGGGACTATTCTTGTTCAAGACCCCGGAACCGGCATCATCATTATGTAGAAAAAACCTTAAATAGCACGTCGCGACTGAAGGGCTGTTGAGATTGTCCCCTCATCAAGGTAATCGAGCTCACCGCCAACGGGCACACCGTGGGCAATGGCTGTAATCTTGATATCAAGCCCTGATAACTGATCTGCAACAAAATGCGCCGTTGTTTGCCCGTCGATGGTGGCATTGAGGGCTAAAATGATTTCTTCAACCTGACCGTTTTCAACACGTCGAAGAAGTTCTTTAAGGCGGAGTTCCTCAGGCCCAATGCCGTCAAGTGCCGAGAGTGTTCCGCCCAAAACATGAAAGAGTCCCTTAAAAACGCTATTGCGTTCAAGAGCCCAAAGGTCAGCCACATCTTCTACAACGCAAATGATTTTGCGGTCTCGAACGGGATGCGCGCAAATATGACAAGGGGAAGTTAGATCCAAATTGCCGCATTGTTCACATTCTTTGATATTCTCAACGGCTCTTTGAAGTTCATGCGCCAAAGGCTGCATGAGCACTTCTTTATTTTGAAGCAAGTATACAACAGCCCGCCTTGCAGAACGAGGGCCTAAACCGGGGAGTTTAGAGAGAAGCTTCATTAAGTGTTTTAAGGGTTCATCTGCCATCTTTTTTGGGCGCTTTTAAAAAAGGGTGTTTATTAAAAGGGAAGTTTCATGCCGCTTGGTAATCCCATTCCTCCGGTCACACCGGCCATCTCTTTATCCATTAAGGTTTGTGCTTTTCCTTTGGCATCATTAAGGGCTGCGGTGATGAGGTCTTCGAGCATTTCAATTTCGTCTTTATCAACCAAGTTCGGATCAATGGTGATTTTCTTCACTTCTCCTTTGCAGGTCATTACAACATTAATCATGCCACCGCCCGAAGTACCGTCAACGCTCATGTTGTCGAGCTTTGCCTGCACATCTTGCATTTTCTTTTGCATTTGTTGAGCTTGTTTCATCAGTTGTCCGATGTTTGTCATGGGATCTATTCCTTAACTTGTTAGGCGGTTTTTAGAGGTTGCTTTAAAAGCTTTACGTCTTTTATCTCAGCTTGAGGGAAAATTTCAAGGGCTGTTTTCACAAGGAGTGTTTTTCTTGCGTCCTCAATCAGTTGTTCTTTTGTTTCTTTGTGTTGCACCCGCAGGGTTTTGGCGGCTTTTGTGGGGGACTTATTTTCTTTGTGGTCTTGAATATCCCATGCGTTACCGGTCCATTGAGTTAGAAAATCTCTGATTTTTTTTACAAAATCGGGGGCAATATCTTTGGTGAGTTCAATTTCAAGATAATATTTGTTTATATCTAGCGAAATGAATTTTACATGATTTTCAAATTCATATTTTAAGAGAGGTTCTTTATGGGTTTCAAAAAGAGCCACTAGATCTGTAAAAGTTTCCGGAGATTTTGAGCTTAAGTCTTCAAGCTTTGGCGGGGGATATTTTGCGGTTTGGGGCTCTTCAATGTTTTGTGTTATGTCCCTCGGGGCGGGATCAAGTTTTTTTTTTTGAATCTCGGTTTGCGCCCCTTCAAAAGGTGTTGTTGCCTCGCTATGTTGAGGGTTTTCTGCATTAGCGGGGGCTTTTAAAAAAACATTGGGTGTGTTTTGTCCTTGTTGCTTAGCAAGTTCTGAAAGTACGGCCTGTGCCGTCGGGAGGTCGCTTAAATAGCAGGTGCGAATGAGGATCATTTCTGCGGCTTGGGCCGAAGACGGCGCGCTTTTTAACTCTTCACGCCCCTTAGTGAGCACTTGCCATAAGCGTGTTAAAACGGGCACGGAAGGATTGGCGGCTAGGTTTTGTAACTGATCCAACTGTTCTTTTGCAAGGAACGAGCGCTCGGCAAAGTCCGATGAAATTTTAAGACAACTGATCTCATGGGTTAAATCACACAGCGCTCGCAAAATTTGATCGGGATCGGCACCATTTTTATAGGCCGTATCAAATAGGGTGAGGGCTATTGCGGCTTCTCCTGCTAAAATCGCTTGAAGCAGGTTCAAGATATCATCTTGCCCTGTTAGGCCTAACATAGAGCGCACGGCCCCGTCTGCAATGGTATCGGGAGAGAGGCTGATGGCGCGCTCCAGTAAAGATTGGCTGTCTCGGGCCGATCCGTTGGCTGCTTGGGCTAATAACGACAGAGCTTCGGATTCGATCTTGATGCCTTCTTGATCGCATGTTTTTTGCAATAGGTCTTTCAGAGTGCTGCGATCAAATCGCTTGAGATCAAATCGCACACATCGGGAAACAATGGTATCGGGAACGCGGTTGAGTTCTGTTGTAGCAAAAATAAATTTCGTGTATTCGGGAGGCTCTTCAAGGGTTTTGAGCAAGGCATTAAAGGCCTGCTTAGTGAGCATGTGAATCTCGTCAATGATTTGCACTTTATAGCGCGCAGAAGAGGGCTTATAATAGGCAGCCTCAATAACTTTGCGAATATCATCCACGCCGGTTCGACTTGCCGCATCCATTTCAATAATATCAAGGTGGCGTTCGGCCAAAATATCAACACAGGGTCGGCATTTGCCGCAAGGGGTGATCGTTTCACGTCCGTTACCGTCTTCCCCGATACAGTTCAAAGCCCGCGCAATAATGCGTGCCGTCGTGGTTTTACCGATGCCTCGAACGCCGGTTAAGAGAATCGCATGGGGAATGCGATGATGCTTGATGGCGTTGGTTAGCGTGTCCACAAGCACCTCTTGCCCCATCAGATCGGCAAAGGTCCGGGGGCGGTATTTACGGGCTAGGACATGATAATTTGTGCTCATAGTCACCAAGATAACGTGTTTTGCATCAAAGGTACAACTTTTTTATTGCTGTTGTGAGAAGAGGGCGTTAGGTTAAAAAGATGATTAAAGAGGTATGCCATGGCTGATAAAAAACCACAAGATATGAATTTTGAAGAGGCAATGACCGAGTTGGAGCAAGTCGTGCGTCGGTTAGAAGACGGTCGCGTTCCTTTGGAACAAGCCATTGGCTCTTATGAAAGGGGCGCTGCTCTTAAAGCGCGCTGTGAGGTACTCCTAAAAGAGGCTCGCTTGACCGTGCAGGAAATCTATAAATCAAAAGAGGGGGCTGTGGATATTAAACCTTCCGATCTTCAGGCTTTAGTTGACGGGCCTCAATAGGAATGCCCTATTTGTTTAAAGACGATTTATTACACGTTCAAACGCTACTTGAAAAACGCCTTTCTTTCTTTTTGGAACAAGCCCGAAAAGGAACGCCCGAGCGCCTTGCTCAAGCTATGTCCTATGGGTTGCTTGACGGTGGAAAACGTTTGCGACCTTTCCTCCATTTATCCGCCGCGCGGTTTTTGGGCGGTGACGAAGCGATTGCCCTTGATATTGCGTGCGCCCTTGAAATGGTTCATTGTTACTCGTTGATTCATGATGATTTGCCGTGCATGGATGATTCTTCTTTGCGTCGCGGTAAACCGTCAGTTCAGGCGGCGTTTGATCCTGCGACGGCACTTCTTGCAGGAAATGCCCTTTATACTCTTGCCCTTGAGATTTTAACAGACCTTAATATTGCCGAGGTAAAACGTCTTGCGTTAGTCCGAGCTCTTTCGAAGGCCAGCGGAGCGTGCGGTATGATGGGAGGGCAGCATCTCGATATGGCAGCTATGGCTTCACCTCGTCCTTTAACCCTTGAGGAAATTACTCATTTGCAACGCCTTAAAACCGGTGCGCTTATTGAGGTATGCCTCGAGTCGGCAAACATTGCCTTTGACCCCGCTCCCGAAAGAGCCTGCGCTTTGACGCTTTACGGACAGAATTTCGGGTTGCTCTTTCAAATATCAGATGATTTGCTGGATGCAAAAGGCACACCTGAAACCCTTGGAAAACCAACGCAAGCAGATGCTACTAAAGCGACTTTTATTTCTCGCCTTGGCCTTGAGGGGGCTGAAGAAAAAGCGAATGCCCTTGTTGACCAAGCCTGCCAAGTCTTTGAAATTTATGGGAAATCTGCAATGCCTTTGACTCAAGTTGCTCGTGCCCTGTTAACGCGGGTTGCCTAAGAGACGTGAAAGAGGTGCTCTGAACTTTAACCCCCCTTGTTGTTTTGAGTAAATACCTTTACAATTAATTTGTAAGTTATTAACAGGATAGCCCCATGGATATTATTTTTGTTCCTCTTTTGAATATTCTAAGAGTCGTGATTGACCTTTATGTATGGGTTGTGATCATCCATATCATTATGTCATGGCTTGTTAGTTTTAATGTGATTAATGTTTCGAATCAGTTCGTTATGATTGTTAATAATGTTCTTTATGCAGCGACCGAGCCTGTTTTGCAACGTATTCGCCGATTTTTACCGACCTTTAGCGGTCTGGATTTATCTCCCCTTGTTTTAATTCTCATTTTGATGTTTATATCAAATGTTATTGCACGACTTGCATCCAAACTTATATAGTTTTACGTATCTATTTTAAAGGACATGCCCTTCACGAAACATTCTGAAAAAAGCTTGGTTACCGAAAGGTCTGCCAAGAAAACACGCCTTAAAAATCCTGTGACAGAAAATAAGGCGAAAAATATAGACGGACGCTCTCTGGCTGTTCAGCTTAAAGAAGAACTTGTAGAACGTATTAACGTTCTCAAGAAAAAATATAATATTCGTCCGGGACTTTCTATTATTAGGGTGGGCGATGATCAGGCAAGTCAAGTTTATGTCGCCTCTAAAAAACGTCAATGTAAAGAGGTCGGTATTCGCTCCTTTGAACACGTTCTGCCAAGCACCACAGAGCAAAGCGTTCTTCTTGATCTTATACAAAATATCAATGAAGATCCTGAAATTCACGGTTTAATTGTCCAACTTCCTTTACCGGAAAAATTTAACTCTCCCAAGATTATGCAAACTATTTCTCCTCAAAAAGATGTTGACGGTTTACATCCGTTGAACTTAGGAAAGCTTTTTTGTGATATTGAAGGAGGATTCGTGCCTTGTACACCCAAAGGATGTATCAAGATTATCCACAGCGTGCAAAGGGATCTTAAAGGACTAAACGCCGTTGTTATCGGAACCTCAAATTTGGTCGGTAAGCCGCTGGCACATCTTTTATTAAAGGAGGGAGCTACGGTTTCGCTCTTAAATGCAAAGACAAAAGATCCAAAAAGTTTATGTTCTCAAGCAGATATCGTCGTAGCTGCGGCAGGCGTTCCCTATCTTGTTCGGGGAAATTGGGTAAAAAAAGGAGCACTTGTTATTGACGTCGGCATTAATCGCCTTGTAGATGCGCAAGGCAAGCCCTATTTACTTGGGGATGTGGATTATGAAGCTGTTTCCAAAAAGGCAAAGGCAATTACCCCTGTTCCGGGAGGTGTAGGGCCTATGACTGTTGCATGTCTTTTGGAAAATACAGTGATTGCGGCAGAGAATTTCTATTTATAATAACGATTGTAGACTTGGCAAACGCCTCATACAAGACGGGGAGCTTCAGCTTATAAGGATATTCTTCCCGTTCTTCACGCAGGTAAATAAAAAAATATTCATTGTTCATCAGGTTACGTTTTGACGATAAGACCTTCCTGCTATTAATTCTTTTAGGATGTCCTATCTTTTTTTGAGCCAAATAGAGGAATTATTAACCATATGTCCTTAATACTGTTTTAGGTTTTAGCCTTGCATCAACGAAAATTATAAAACCTGCTCTATATCCGAGCGCAATAAAGTAGTGCAACTTTATTATTGTAGGGAAATTTTAACTTAAGGAATTATAATATTCAAAATGGCAATTTTAGATCAGAAAAAGGCGAATAAAATAAAAGATGAAAAAGCCTTAAAGCTTGTAACGGATACTTTGGAAAAAGATTCTATTAACGTAATGATACAGAAAATTGTCTGCCTTTCTGAGAGAAAAGCCCGATTTTTTGAGTTATTTTCTTCTGTTGCTTTGGAAGGCGGAAGGATTTTAGAGGCGAAAAATTTTATGTATCTTGCTAAAAATGAAGCAACACTTGCCAACGATAGTGCGCCCATTGTGCATTTGCTTGACATCACAATTTTGATCCACACCATGAATGCAATTTACATGTATAAAAAGCGTGGTATTTCCGTTCGTTTCTTTTACAATATTTCGGCAAAAACCCTCTTGAACCGTATGTTTTTAAAAAGTTTAGAGTATCTCTTTAAAGAGAAAAAAGGCTTTGCCGAATCCATTATTTTTGAGGTGTCCCTGACGGATCTTACAGAAAACTTGGCCGCTTTGAAACCGTCCTTAAGAAAAATCAAAAGCTATGGCGCTTCTCTCTCTGTTGATAATGTTAGAAATTTAAATGTGAATTTGCTAGAGCTTCATGATCTATACTTTGAGTTTATCAAAATTGATTTTCAGGCTTTTTTAAAAAAAACAGAACATGAAGTGAGGGATTTTTTAAATTCTTGTAAGATGAGAAGTATTAACGTTATTTGTTGTAAAATTGAAGATGATAAGACATTGAAAGAACTTTCTAATTACAATATTAAGTACGCCCAAGGATTTCTTTTTGATAAACCAAAGCCTCTAAAACAAACGACTTAATTTTTATTATGGCTACGTATTGTTGCGTTTAAATTTTATTGCTGTGCTTCTTGACGGTAAGAATAGTTATTATCGATGATGTCTTTTGCTAATCAACTCTACCAGATATTTTATTCAGCCTGAATGAGTAAGTTCTTTGTTTTATTTAATTTATTTTCTTGAGTTATTTGTTTTCTTGTGATATTTTTCTTTAATTTATAATATTAATGTGATTTGTATTGCTGTAATGGATAACTTTCTCAACTCTATAAAACGCCATAAAGCTTGGCTTCTCCTCAATTTTCCTCTTTTTATAATGTGTCTTGTCTTATTTCTTGATAGGAGTTCTTGGGAGATTTTGACGCCATGGACGGGTTACTTTTCTGTTGTGATTCTTTATCTGCTCCTTTTGTTAAATCCTTTGAGAGGGATTCTGCCGACCGTTAAGTTTTTGAGGGAGCTCAATAAGTATCGTCGCCCGCTAGGAGTTGCGATTTTTAACTATGCCGCATTGCATGTGATCTGTTACATGATTAAGAGAGGTGGTTTTTTTGAGATGCTTAAGTGGCTATTGCATCCTATTATTCTTCCGGGTCTTGTGGCATTCCTAATTTTTATTCCTTTGGCGTTGACCAGTAACACAGTCTCTTTGAAATACCTTAAATTTCCTAAGTGGAAGAAGCTCCATACAAAAGTTTATGTTGCTCAGTGGGGTATTTTCTTTCATGTGCTAATATTGTATTTATTAACTCGGCAGACCAAAGCGCTTCTTTACGGATTGCTTTTGTCTATGCCTCTTTTTGCCGTACAGTATACCCGTCGGCGACACCGTAAGAAAGAAGAGCAAATGAAAGGCTTAAAGGAAAAGCCGGTTAAAAAAAGCAGCCTAGGCTTGAGCTGCTATTTCCAAGGCTTTAAGTTTTCTAAAGTCCCTAATGGAAAAGGGAATGGTGATAAGGTAAGCCGTCACAACGGCGCAGGCCAATAACCAAGGTGCATTAATAATCATAGCCATAAAAAGCGCTGCAATCACGAGGCTGGGCAACACCCAACTGCGTGGAATTTTAAGAGACTTAAAAGAATACGTCGGAATGCGACTCACCATAAGACCCGCAGAAAGAATCATAAAGAAAGCATAAAGCATCGGGTTTAGAATCCAGTCAATATCAAAGGCCAAGTGAATCATTAAAGGAAAAAGAGCAATAAAGGCCGCTGCCGGTGCGGGTGTTCCTACAAAAAATTTATTCTTTCCTGCCATGATAATCGGGGATTGTTTGAGTGTTTCGTCTTCATCTACTTTTTCACGTTGTTGCTGAATAGTCATGGCATTAAAGCGGGCAAGACGTAATCCCATGCAAACGGAATAAAAAAGAGAAACCCCCCAACCGAAGCCGTTTAAATCCTTTAAAGTGAGCATGTAAATAACAACGGCAGGCCCGACACCAAAGCAGATGAAATCCGATAAAGAATCGAGCTCGGCGCCAAAGTCGCTTGTTGCTTTTAAAAGGCGAGCGATACGACCGTCAATACCGTCAAGAAAAGCTGCAATGAGAATGGCGACCACTGCCCACTCGAAACGTCCCAACATGGCAAAGCGAATAGACGATAAACCCGTACAAAGAGCAGCAACTGTGGCTAGGTTTGGAATCATCCGTACAAAAGACAGTTCTTGGAGTTTTGCTGCCCTTGCGGCTCCTACTTTTTTTTGATCTTTTGGCGTCTCTTCGCCCGCTTTATTTAAAGTCATTTATAGAATCTCGCCTTCAAGGGGTTTGGCGCCTTTGACGGTCATGTCTGCCAGAATGGTTTCGCCGGCAATTGTTTTTTGACCGACAATAACTTGGGGCGCCAGTGAGGCGGGCAGATAAATATCGCAGCGACTGCCGAAGCGAATAAGGCCAAAGCGTTGTCCTGTTTTCACCTCGTCTTGTTCGCGAATATCACAACGGATGCGTCGCGCAATTAAGCCGGCAATTTGCGTAAAACCGATGATGTCTTTTGTTTTTGTTTCAACGACGAGAGCTTGGCGTTCGTTTTCTTTGCTGGCTTTGTCTAAAGAAGCATTTAAGAATTTTCCGGGGTGGTAAACGCTTTTAATAATTTTGCCGCCAAGGGGGACGCGGTTAACATGCACGTTAAACACATTGAGAAAAATACTAATTCGAGTCCACTTTCCCTTTGGGAGTTCCATTTCTTCAGGCGTTTCCGCATCTTCAACAACGGTATGCACCACACCGTCAGCGGGACTGACAATCAATCCTTCTCGGGTGGGTACAACGCGATCAGGATCCCTGAAAAAGTACGCGCACCAAGCCGTGAAGACAAGACCGATATAGCCAAGAACGGAAGAAAGCAAACTTAAGATAAGGGTGATACCTAAAAAAATTCCGATGAAAAGAAAACCTTCTTTATGGATTTTAGGTAGTGAAATCTGATACATTGTTAAGAGCCTTATGATGTTGTCTGTACAGAAAAAACTTTACGCTTTTTTATACACCCTGTAAATGCTATTAAGGACTCCTTAAGGAAGTTGATTTATGCTTTAATGAATCTATTAAATAGTGAGGTTGTCCTGTGAAAAAAACGGTCGCTTATCTTCTTACGGTTGTTCTGTATTGCACGGCATTGGCGGCGCAAGAACCCGCAGGACGCAAGGCTCAACCTAAGGGGGAGCAGGTTGTTAATGTTTACGGTTGGTACGAACAAGTTCCCGACTATCTGATCAAAGCCTTTGAAGAAGAGACAGGCATCAAAGTTAACCTTGATGTTTATGATAGTAATGAGGTTTTAGAAGCAAAATTATTAGCGGGAAATACAGGATATGATGTTGTGTTCCCAACGGCATGGCCCTATGTCTTACGCCAAGCGGCTTCCGGGTTATATCTTAAAATTGACCGATCAAAATTACCTAATTACAAAAATTTAGATCCTCTCTTCCTAGAGAAAATGCAGAACGCCGATCCGGGTAATCTTTATTCTATTCCTTATACATGGGGGCTGGTAGCCATCGGGTATGATGAGGAGAAAATCAAAAAACTTGTTCCGGAAGATAAGCAAAATTCTTGGGCATTACTCTATGATCCCGAAGTTTTAAAGACTTTAAAAGGGTGCGGGGTAACGCTTTTAGAAGATCCTTTAGATGTTTTTTTGTCTTATTATATCTATCGAGGAGAAAATCCCCTTGATCCTTCGTTAAAAAAACTTAAGGAAATGCAGGAAGACCTTAAGGAAATTCGTCCGTATATCAAACGCTTTGGAACCAGCCTTGTGGCAGAACAATTGGGGAACGGAGAACTCTGTGTTGTGATGCATTGGAGCGGTATTTTATCCCATGCGCGTTCTAAGTTTAAAAAGATGGAGGGAAAAACACCGGGGAACGCTTCTAAAATGAAAATTATGCTTCCCAAAGAAGGAACCTTAATGTGGATCGATTGCGTTGCGATTCCAAAGGACGCCCTTCATGTAGATAATGCACACCGTTTTATTGACTTTTTATTAAGGGCAGAAACATCTGTCGGTATTACAAATAACACCTATACACCGACGACCGTGAAAGCGAGTTATCCTCTCTTGCAAGACGATATTCGTCATAATAAATCGTTGTTTCCCGGCGATGAGTACCTTCAAAAAGTTGTATTACCGGAAATAAAATCCTTGCAATTCCAGCGACGCTTATCTCGCTCTTTTGCATCGTTGATTACCCATAAGGAATAATAAAAAGTGGCCAAAATAGATAAAAGAACACGCTTAGAACCTTGGCAAGATCCTTACTCTGTGCCCTATGTTGAGGTTAAAGATTTATCCAAAAGCTATGAGGGCGTTGTGGCCGTGAATAGCCAATCCCTTGAAATTTATAAGGGAGAGCTGTTTTCCTTGCTAGGGCCGTCGGGATGTGGAAAATCCACATTGTTGCGTATGTTGGCGGGCTTTGAAGAACCATCCGAAGGCCATATCTATATTGACGGGGTGGATATTACCCATATGCCGCCCTATGAGCGTCCCGTTAATATGATGTTTCAAGCTTATGCTCTTTTCCCTCATATGACTGTCGAGCAAAATGTTGCTTTTGGCCTTAAACAAGAAGGTCTTCCAAAGGACGAGATTCGTGACAGAGTGAGTTCAATGCTTCATATGGTTCGTTTGAATCAATATGCCAGTCGAAAGCCTCATCAGCTATCCGGCGGTCAACGCCAACGGGTGGCCTTAGCAAGGTGCCTTGTGAAAAAGCCTAAACTTGTTTTGTTGGACGAGCCCTTGGGCGCCTTGGATCGCCAGCTTAGGGTTCAAACACAGTTTGAATTGGTGAACATTCAAGAAGAGCTTGGCGTGACTTTTATCATGGTAACCCACGATCAAGAAGAAGCAATGACTATGTCCACCCGCATTGGGGTTATGGAAGAAGGTCGCTTGCGTCAAATTGGAACGCCGACGGAAATTTATGAATATCCTAACTCTCGTTATGTGGCTGATTTTGTGGGAGATATGAACATGTTTGAAGGCATCGTTACCGAGATTGAAGCAGATCATGTCTGTATTCACTCCGAGGAAGTCGGATGCGATATTGATGTGTCTCACGTAAGCGACGTTCCTCTGGGAGCAACGGTGGCTGTTGCTATTCGTCCTGAGAAAATTATGCTTTCTACAGAGAAAAAACGAGGTAAACGTAATGCGGCAAAAGGGGTGGTAAATGAAATTGCTTACCTTGGAGATATGTCTATTTATCACGTTTTATTAGAGACGGGAAAAGCCGTCCGCGTGGCCTTAACCAATCAAGTGCGTTTATCGGAACGTCCTGTGAATTGGGACGATGAAGTTTATCTTTCATGGCATTCCGATAGCAGCACTATTTTGACCGGATAAAGGTGGGGTTATAAGCAATTGAAACTTTTTTATCAAAAAAAGCAGAAAGATTTAGAGGCTTTTTGGCGGCGATTATTACAGGTAGAACGTCTTAAAAAGATATTGTCTCGTTTTTTGATGATTGCTTTGCCTTATGGCTGGCATATCCTTTTTTTTCTGATACCTTTTGTTATTGTTTTGCGTATTTCTTTTGCGGAAAGTATTATTGGCGCGCCCCCCTATGGAGAGATTTTCCAGTGGCTTGACGATGCTTTTTTACAGATACGTTTGAACCTTGGAAATTATCTCTTTTTATTGGAGGATGAACTTTATCTGAAATCTTATGTGGAATCTCTAAAGATCGCAGCCATTGCAACGACAGGGTGTTTGATTTTGGGTTATCCCATGGCCTATGGTATTACACGTGTGACGGGAGTTTGGAGAATCGTCTTGCTTATGCTGGTTATTCTTCCGTTCTGGACGTCTTTTTTAATTCGAATTTATGCATGGATCGGTTTATTGAGTACCAAGGGCCTGATTAATAGTGCGCTTATTTCTTTAGGTCTTATCTCTGAACCCTTGTCTTTGATGGATAATAACTTTGCCGTTGCTATCGGCCTGATCTATTCCTATTTGCCTTTTATGATTTTACCCCTCTATGCGTCCCTTGAAAAAATTGATATGAGTTACCTTGAAGCGGCCTATGATCTGGGATGCAAACCCTTAACGGCTTTCTTTAAGGTTATTATTCCTTTATCTTATCGAGGTATTGTGGGAGGGACGATGTTGGTCTTTATCCCGTCCGTCGGTGAATTTGTGATTCCGGCTCTTTTGGGGGGCTCCGATTCCATCATGATTGGAAAAGTGCTTTGGAATGAATTCTTCTTTAATAATGATTGGCCCCTGGCTTGCAGCCTCGTGGTGACTCTCTTTATTGTGTTGTTTATCCCCATTTTGTTGTTTCAAAAGCTCCTCTCTCCTGACGGGCAAAGCCAAGAGGAAGATGACTAATGCCTTTAAAACGTGCTCGTTTCTTACTGTCTGCTTTGGTTTTCGGGTATGCCTTTTTATACCTTCCTATTTTTACCGTGGTGGTTTTTGCTTTCAATGATTCTCCTATTGTGATGACGTGGGGCGGTTTTTCTGTTAAATGGTTTGGCGCTCTTTTCCGCAACGGACGTATTTTACAAGCTGCAAGTCTTTCTTTAAAAATTGCTTTGATGACGGCTATATTGTCCGTTGTTATCGGCACAACGGCTGCCATGGTTATGGTGCGCTTTAAAAAATTTAAAGGCCGTCCTTTTTTTAATAGCCTTGTAACGGCTCCTCTTGTGATGCCTGATGTGATGGTGGGACTTGCCCTTTTGTTGCTTTTTGTAGCTCTGTATCAATTAACGGGCTGGCCTGCGGCACGGGGAGCCGTGACCATTATGATCGGACATACGACAATCGCCATTGCCTATGTGATTTTAATTGTGCGAGCACGCCTTGCGGAATTTGATTCGTCCCTTGAAGAAGCTGCCCTTGATTTGGGAGCTAAGCCTTTGACAGTATTTATAAAAATAACCCTTCCTATTATTATGCCGGCCATTGCATCGGGAGGACTTTTAGCTTTTACTCTTTCTTTTGATGATGTTATTTTAGCAAGTTTTCTAAGTGGCTCTGGATCATCGACGCTACCCATGGTAATCTTTTCTAGTGTACGTCACGGCGTAAGTCCGGAAATCAATGCCTTTGCGACAGTTGTTCTGACCATTGTGACATTAAGTGTTATTGCGACGGGTGTTTTTATGCATCGTCGTTTGAAAAATTCTCACAAGTTAAAGGATTAAAAAATGATTTTGCAGAATACGGCTCCAAAAAAAGAAAAAGGGTTTGTCATTGTTTTGGGAAATGAAAAAGGAGGAACCGGAAAGTCCACGGTCTCTATGCATATCATTACCCACCTGTTGCGTCTTGGTTTTAGTGTCGGCACCATTGACATTGATGCGCGCCAAGGAACATTGACGCGTTATATTGAAAACCGTTTAAATTATTGCCGTGCAGCAAATTTAAAGTTGACCATTCCCGAGCATCATCCCGTTTATAAAAGCACGAACGAATCCGTCGAAGCAGCTAAGGCTGAAGAAGAGAAAAGGCTTCTTGATGCAATGGCGAAGCTAAAAGACAAAGACTTTATTATTATGGATACTCCCGGAACCGACAGCCACCTTTCCCGCAAGGCTCACTCTTATGCGGATCTTTTGATTACCCCGTTAAATGATAGTTTTGTGGATCTTGATATGATCGGTCGTGTGGATCCTGAAACCTTTGAAGTCTTGCGGCCAAGTACATATGCCGAGATGGTTTGGGATCAGAAAAAAGAACGTGCCATGCGTCGCGAGCCTACCTTTGAGTGGATCGTCATGCGTAACCGCCTCAGCAGCCTCTATGCAAAAAATAAAGAGCAGATGCAATTAGCCCTGGAAGCCTTATCAAAACGTATCGGCTTTAAAACGGCCCAAGGTTTTGGCGAGCGTGTTATTTTCCGTGAGCTCTTTTTAAAGGGTCTTACCGTTTTGGATCTTGAGGATGCAGGGATTGAGATGAGCCTCTCACACATCGCCGCCCGCCAAGAGCTTCGCCGTTTGTTGGAAGTTTTCAACCTTCCCCAAATTGAAGAAAAGCTTAAGGCTGATAAAACGGCCAAAGCGTCACCTGTTGTGGCTCAAGCGGCCTAACCTCTTCAAAAGAAGAGAGTTTTTAATTGAAAAAAGAGAGCGTAAGACGTGCCCGTTATTATCCTTTTGACCACTATTGTTGTTATCTTAGGCGTGCTCCTAAGGCGCTGGTTTAAAAATGCCTCGCCGGAAGATAAACGCAACCTTATTATGCTAACGGCTTGGACGTTCAGCTTTGTCGGTCTGGTAGCCTTAATTTTGACGGGGCGTTTTTTTCATGCCCTCGGATGGGTCGTTATGGTGCTTATTGCTCTCTTGATTTCGGGAGCCTCCGCCCGACGCAAGCGCCTGCAAAACGGGCGTACTTTTCAGAAAAAGGGCGGGCAGATTGAACAGGGATCCGGCGGGATGAGCATGAAAGAAGCTTATGCCATCCTCGGACTTCAAGAAGGCGCAAGCGATGAAGAAATCCATCAAGCCTACATTAACCTTATCCAAAAGAATCACCCCGATCGCGGCGGTTCCGATTATTTAAGTTCTCAAATTAACCAAGCCCATGATGTATTAATGGATCCCAAACGCAAGAAAAATAATAAGAAGAAATAGGCAATAGAGTTTTTTAGGTGAAGCTTTTCGGGAAGTTTTTTAGTTCTATTTTTTTTCTTTAAGGGCTTTGAAATAGGGAAGCTTTGTCTTTTTTAGGGGGACGCTCATTTCGATCACATCTCCCCAAAACAAGATCCTTCCCCTTGTAAATCCAAATTTCTCATAAAAAGGGATAAGGTAGTCGGAATTGACATTGCATTCCAGCCAAACTTCGGAAATCTCTTTCGGGCCATGTTTGCGGAGAGTTGTGAACAGCGTTTCAAGGGCGTGTCCGGCATGGCCTTGGCGGCGCTTTTCGCTATCAATTGTAATATGTAGACGTAAGGTACCGGCCGGACTAGATGGATAAAATTGGTTTATTGCATCAGGGTAATATTGCAAAAGAATAAGGCCGATTGGGCCGCTCTCATCCATAATGTCAAAGTTAATTTTAGTCATAGGTCTAACCCGTTGGGCAAAATTGAGAACAAGGTGAGTGCCATAACCCGGTATTCTATATTGAGGTTTTGTATCGTGAAGAAAGGAGTCGTCGTCTTTATCAAGGCTGCTTGCTTTTAGGTAAGAAACAGAGCCGAAAGATAATACGAATGTGAGAAATAAAATTTGTGTTTTTTTTAACATTTTCCGGCCTTTTTATTTTGATTTGTTAAATTCATTTTTTTACTCGTTTCGATCCTCGGCCATTTTTGCGATGCGCATTTCGCGGTAGGCGGTGACGCTCATAAGCTTTCCCTCAGGAATTTTATCGATACAAAGGGTGCCTCGGATATGATCGATTTCATGCTGAATGACACGGGCTAAGAATCCTTCGGCTTCTCCGGCAACGGGCGTGCCGTCCGGCAGAGTGGCTTTATAGGCGATTTTTGTAAAACGCTTAACGGGCCCTGCAAGGTCATGAACGGAAAAGCATCCTTCGTAATCTTCATGGAGATCATCTCCAATGCCGTTATAGGAGGGATTAACCCAGACGGTTTTAGGCATTTCTTGGGTAAAGTCCGGGCGCCATTTCTTAAGTTCGGGGTTGCAAAGGGCTTCAAAAACAATCATTTGTTTAGGAATCCCGATTTGAGGGGCGGCAAGGCCGGCGCAATTTTTTTCCGCGTCGTACTTTGCTTCAAGGGTTTTTAAGGACTCTTGATCTTCAGGGCTCAAGGGAAAAGCAATTTCTCGCGCCGGTGTTCGCAAGACGGAGCGCAGCTCTTTTGATTGGGAGTCGTCATTAATAACAACATAAGCGGGAAGATCGGTCATAGGAGACTCCTGTGTAATTAAGGTACTGCTTTGGCAAGAAGAAAGGGCAAAACTCATAAGGATTATTAATTTATTTTTCATTTTATTTTATTTCGTATCTTTTTTCACGGCACTCAGCAAATAATTAACACTTAAGTCATCGCTAAGATTCCAAGTGTTTGTGAAAGGGTCTAGCGTTAGGCCTTTTAGGGACTGAAGAACAATGCCGTTTTTTTCAAGGTAGTCGTTTAACTCCGCCGGTTCAAGAAATTTATCCCACCGGTGAGTGCCTTTGGGGACCCAGCGTAAAATGTACTCCGCTGCAATAATCCCAAGGGCGTAGGATTTCAAAGTGCGATTGAGAGTGCTCATAAACAGTTGCCCTTTTGGGCGTATAAGGTCGGCACAGGTTTTAATAAAGAGCGGCACATCGGCCACATGCTCCACAATCTCAAGAGCCGTTACGCAGTCAAACTGAACGCCCGTTGCTGCGAGGTCTTCCGACGTTGTGCAGCGATAATCGATTTTTAGGCCGGAGAGTTTTGCATGCTCTACGGCACTATTGATATTTTCTTGCCCGGCATCAATACCCGTTACCGTTGCGCCAAGGCGGGCTAAGGGTTCGCATAACAATCCTCCCCCACATCCCACATCTAAAATGCGCAATCCTTCAAGGAGAAGAGAAGAGCCGCCGGTTCTTTCGGGAGATAGCTTGAAATGCTTGAGCATCTCATCTCGCAAAAAGGTCAAACGCAGAGGATTGATTTTATGGAGAGGCTTAAAGGGGCCTTGTTCATCCCACCATTGTGAGGCCTGAGCCGTAAAGGCATTAATTTCTTGAGGATCAACTGTGGACATGGACGGCTCTTTCTTCAGTTGATTCAGTATAGGTCTAAACTTTTGCTCTTTAAAGGGGTTTTTGCCGGATATTTCGTAATGATCAATAGTAAAGGGGGCGTTAGCACCGGAACTCCCAAATATGCTATAATATAGATAAGGGCACAAATTGTAGGGAGGATATTAATGCATATCGTGATTTCGACGGACTTATACTTTAAATATAAATCCCTTTTTTATCAAAAAGCTATTAAGTTTTTAACCCGTAGAAATATCTCATACATAAAATATTTAGAAGCTAACGTTATTAAAAAAGGCGAAGAATCTTATTCAAACAGTTCTTTTAGAAAGAAGCTGATCAAATTAGAAGATTTAGAGAAGATGATGGCGGGTGTCCTGCCGCCTGATTTAGAGGAAACGGCCGACCCCCAATTGCAATTAGAGTTACTTTTTGTGTGTTTCAGTCAAGATAAACTCCCTATTTGTGTTCTTGAAACCGGTGACGTTTTTCAAGAAATAGACGGGCTGACATTTCGTGAGGACCCGCATGAGGGGTTAAAACTTGAGTATTCTTTTGCACCGCAAAAACATCAACCGTTTGTATCCGGTTTCTCTAAATTTATGGCGAGGGCTCATAGCATTAGAGATTTTAAACACCCCGTTTTGTATGATATTATTATTGGCGTTGTTTTAGTCTCTCTTTTGATATACTTCTTTTTATGAAAACAGGAGCCGTTTTACGTGCCGATCCTTTTAGGAAGAAGGACGCAGCAGGTCGGATATTTCTTGTTCTAAAGAAGAGTCGGCATGGTTTGCATTCCAAAAATAGCGGGCAAGGCCGAGGAAAATAAGGACGGCTAGAGTGCTGATCCAGAGAATCCTTTTTGTCGGAAGGCTTGCCTTTTCAATGTGCTGAGGAATAGGAAGCTTTTTGTCAGAAGAACCGAGCCCAAAAATATCTTGCTTGAATTGGTTCACTGCTTCTTGAGGATCAAGCCCAAGGTGGTGGGCGTAGGAGCGAACAAAACCAAGGGCATAAACTTGTTCGGGTAAGTTATTACTATCCATGGTTTCTATGGCTTTAAGGTACGGCTCGCTGATACGAAGTTTGGAAGCAACGCTTTTGAGGGTTTCGTCCTTCAAACGTCGAGCAGCTTTTAGAACTTCCCCGATATTTTTAGCTTTTGGAAAGTCGTTAAGAGGCACAGAGGGTGTTTCAACAGCTTTTAGAAGGGGCGCGTTTGTTGTGTTTTCTTGATTTTCTGTCGCTTTTTCTTTATGAATAAATGCCTTTTTCTGTACCATTTTTGCCTCTTTTATAGGAAATTCTTTCTTAAGAATAGCATACTTTATAAATAGGAAAAGTTTATTATATTTTAATTTGGTTATCTTTTGCAAAAGAGGTTAACGCATTGCGAACACTTTGAGTATTTAAGGGCAAAAGCGTTGATATAAAATTCTCAACCAGCCTTATATTGGTTGTGCGGATCATCATTTTAGAGGCACCGACGGCAGCGGCTCCCATAGACAAAGAGCGATAACCCAAGCCAAGAAGAGCAAGGGCTTCAAGGGGACGACTGGCCATTTCTCCACAAATAGAAAGAGGGCAACGGTGTTTGTCTGCCTTTGTTTTGATTTCTTTTAGAAGGGATAAAAAGGCAGGGGAGAGTGTATCAAAGTGTTGGGCAACATAAGGGTTTCCACGATCAACGGCAAAGAAAAATTGAAAAAGATCGTTAGTACCGATAGAAATAAAATCTGTGTGAGGAAGAAGTTGGTCTAAGCGCGACACAAGGGAGGGCACTTCGATCATGGCGCCATATTTAACTTCTAAAGGGGTAAGATGACCCAAGGCCTCCTCCCGAGCAAGTTCTTTTTGAACAAGAGATTTTGCCTCAAGAAATTCGGAAACCGCAGAAATCATAGGAAACATAAGGTGCAATTGATTGCCCTTGGCCGCACCAATCATGGCACGCACCTGTTTGCGTAAGAGCATGGGGCGATCAAGACCGATCCTAATAGAGCGCCACCCCAACATAGGGTTTTCTTCATTGAGGCGGTTAAAGTACGGAAGGACTTTGTCTCCGCCAATGTCAAGGGTACGAAACACAAGGGGTTTATCCTGAACTCGCGTATAGAGCTCGCTATAGAGATTGCTTTGATAAGTTACATCGGGAAATTCTTTTTGCATCATAAAGGGAATTTCCGTGCGATAAAGTCCTACACCGTCTGCCCCTGTTTCTTGAAGTTGATCAAGGTCACTAATGAGTCCTGCATTGAGGTTTAAAGAAATCCTGATGCCGTCAACGGTAACGGCCGGAAGGGGTAAAACGGTATTGGCTGCTTTTTGAATGATTTCTTGTTTGGTTTTTTGATCCCTGAAATCTTGCTCATCAAGGCTGTTCGGACGCACAATAGCCGTACCGGCTTTACCGTCCACAAGGATCTTATCCTGTGTAAAAATACGTGATCTTACATCGGGAATACGTCCGATGATCGGAATGTCAAGGGATCGAGCAAGAATAGCTACATGGGCTGTTTGCACCCCTTCCTCAAGTAAAACGGCACGGACATTATATTTTTGATACTCCAAAAGCTCTGCCGGCCCCAAGGATTTAGCAACAACCACAATGCCGTTAAGATTTTTAAGATGTTTTTTTGAGTTCTTTCCTTGCAGGTGTTGGATCAGGCGATAGGTGAGATCCTCAAAATCCCAAAGTCGCTCCCTCATATAAAAATCATTGGACGCATAAAGGCGAGAACGAATGTCATTAAGAGTTTTTTGCGCGGCGGCTTCTGCCGTATAACCGCTTATAATGGTCTTGCGAATTTTGCTGAGCCATCCTTGATCTTTAGCAAACATTTGAAAGGTTTCAAGGATATTTTTCCCGTCTTCAGAATGTGTTTCCTGTTGCTGTGTTTCATCAAACAACTTTTCAAGATCTTTGTTCATCGAGAGGAGAGCACGTTCAAAACGTTCTTGCTCCTTTTGGCTATTGTCGGACATCACGAGGGGAATATCAACTTTTTGAGCATGGATAACAGCCGTGCCTTCTGCCAGGCCGATATTGAGGGGGATGCCTTGCAGGATTTTAGAGGTAGGAATATCACGTTCAATACCTTCCGAATCCTGTTTTGCAAGGGATGAAACAAGGTCGGTGATAAGCATGGCAACGGTTTCAAGGACTTCCAAGGTATCTGCTGAAAAACGTTTTTTTCGCGTCGCTTGAATAGAAAGAGCGCCCAGAACTTCGTTGTTGCGCTGTAAGGGGACGGCTGCTACACCCCCTTGGACGTGCTGCTCACCGGTTTCCGGGCGTAAAATAAACTTGGGATGTTGTGTAATACAAGACAGACTAATGGTCTTTCTCTCAGAAACGACATGGCCCACCACCCCTTCACCAACGATAAGGCGTGTTACGCCAACGGCGGATTTATTAAGTCCGCTTGTCGCAGCAAGTTCAAGAATGTTACCGGGACGTACCATATAAATAGAGCAGGCATCCGCTTTCAGTTCGCCCAAAAGAATAAAGGAGATTTTATTCAAGCGTTCTTGAGGATCTGTGGCTTCTCCGGCCATGAGCTCACGCACGCGCCGTAAAAGAGTCACCCCGTCAGAGCGCGGTAGTTTTTTCTTTGATTTGAATTTCCTGTTTTGTGTCAATTGCTTGTTTATCCTGCTTTCTCTTTCAAGAGGCTTTTTGTATTCTCGCATTGTACTCTCGCATTGAGAGAATTTACGGCTTGGGCAATAAGTTCATCAATGATTTCTTGTGTGCTTTGTTCCGTTTTCACAAGGCCGACACTTTGCCCCGCCATAAGGGAACCGTGGTCAATATCTCCTTCAACAACGGCTTTTCGTAACGAGCCTGCCCAGTAATGCTCAATTTCAAGTTGGGCGGCTTCGAGGGCAATATCTCCTTTGTCGACCTTGTTTATCATTTCCCGTTGAAAAACCATGAAATCTTGCGTGCCTTTATTATCAATAGCCCTCACAGGAATCACGGGAAAACGGGGGTCGATTTGGGAAGAAACAATGGCATTTCGAGAGGCGCTTTTGATAAAGGCTTTTTTGAAATTGGGGTGGGCTTGGCATTCGTGAGCACAAACAAATCTGGTGCCCAATTGGCAACCGGAGGCTCCCATTTCAAGATAAGACACCATAGATTCGCCGCGCCCTATGCCGCCTGCTATAAAAATAGGGACATCCGTAATGTAAGGGAGAATTTCTTGGGCCAGCACAGAAGTAGAAACGGGACCAATATGTCCGCCTGCCTCATTGCCTTCAATGACAAGGGCATCGGCTCCAAAATTGATCATGCGTTTTGCAAGGGCAAGGGCAGGGGCAAAACAAATCACTTTTATGCCGGCATCTTTGAGAGTTGTAATGGTGTTTTTTGAAGGAACGCCACCTGCCAAGACAACATGACTTACTTTTTCTTGAATGCAAGTTTGGACCAGTTCTTCAAGTTTGGGGTGAAGGGTAATAAGGTTAACACCGAAAGGTTTATCGGTAAGTTTTATTGTCTCCTTAATTTCTTGTGCTAAAATTTCAGGGGGCATGGCTCCACACGCAATCACACCGAATCCACCGGCATTAGAAATAGCGGACACAAGGTTTCGCTCGGAAACCCATGTCATGGCGCCGCCTAGGATTACGTGCTTTACGCCAAGGAAATCACGCCCTTTTTGCCATAGATTATGCAGATAGTGTTGAGCTTGTTGCATTTTTACCTTCTTTTCGTTCTTGTTGCGGTTTGCTTAAATTAAAATTGTCGTGGAGGGAGCTGACGAGTTGGGGGGCATATTCATTAGAGACCAGAACACTCATTTTGAGTTCTGTTGTGGTCATACCGTAAAGGGAAATGCCTAAGTCGGCTAATGTTTTATGAAGGATATGGGCTACGTTTGCATGCCCTCGAAGACCGGCACCCACAAGAGAAACCTTGGCAATACGAGGATGAATATCCATATGGGTAAAACCAACGGTCTTTTGTAAAGTTTGTGCAAGATCAATTGCTTCTTTTCGGTCACTTTCCGGCACCGTAAAGGTTAAGTTCTGGGCTCTGTTATCAGCTGTGATACCGCCTCCTTGAAGTATCATGTCGAGGCTAATGTTTGCCTTTGCGAAAGCATGAAAGAGACAGGTTGTGGCACCGGGGCTTGCGGGGATGTTTTGAAGGCAAATACGTACTTCTCCTGTGTTGCAAACGATGCCTGTAATGGTTTGTGACTCAAGAGGAGCTGTGCAAAGGGACTCCGTATCGGATAAGATAGTCGTCCCGCTCCCTTCTCCGAATGTCGGGAGAATTTTTAAATTTACTTGATGCACAAGTGCGGCCTCAATGGCTCTGGGGTGAACGACTTTTGCACCTTGGGAGGACATTTCAAACATCTCTTCGATGCCAATGTTGTCCAGAATTTGCGGGTTTTCCACAAAGGCGGGATCAGCGGTTAAAATGCCGGGGACATCTTTGTATAAGTGGCATGCTTTGGCTTTAAGGGCTGCGGCCAAGATGACGGCTGTTACATCGGATCCTCCCCGCCCGAGGGTTGTGATTTCACCTTCTCTTGTCACGCCTTGAAAGCCGGGTAGCACAGGGATTATGTCTTGATCCAAAAGAGTCTTGAGCTTTTGAACGGGAACGTTCTCAAAGCGAGCCTTTGAAAAATCTGAGGAAGTTAGGAGGGGAACTTGCCACCCCTGTAGGGATCGGGCTGCTACATCTTGTTCTTGAAGGGCCATCACCATCAAACCCGTTGTCACTTGTTCACCGGTACTCACAACTGTGTCATAAGCTTTTGGGTTTTTTATTTTAAAGGCTTTTGTGAGGTCGGTGAGGCGGTTCGTTTCCCCTGCCATGGCCGAGACAATGACAACGATCTTATTGCCCTGTGATTTGAGGTCGGCAATGCGCAATGCTGCCGCTTTGATATTCTCAATGCTGCCAACGGAGGTACCGCCAAATTTTACAACAAGGTAGGTCATTTACTCAACCTTTTACATTTATATCGTTTGTAAGGCTTTTTTAAAATAAAAGCAAGTTTATCGGTTTTGAAAATAGGGCCAAAAGATTAATAAGATGTTAAGGTTTTCTTGATTGTTTAGATCGTCTTGTTTATTCTGCACAGTCAAGTTTCTTTATTGTTGTTTGATAATTCATGCTTCCATGCTGTATTAATTCATTATGTAAATATTTAGAAAGTATTTTACTATTATGAAAAATACATTACTTGTATTTTTGTTAGGAACAACAGCAATTAGCTCTTCAATGACCGGAGAAGCTTTGGCATCAAGCAACTATCATGGTGGCGTTGCCGTTCAAAGAGCTCCTTTAATGACTTTTCAAAAAGATGTCTTTACCTTTAATACGACAGAACTTATGGGGAAGAAAATTTCTGATGTTGCAACAGGCTTTGCAATTCAAAGAAATTTCAACGCCTTTATGGAAAATCAAAGAAAAGCCTTAGAGGGTTTTTCTGCAAAGAATAAGCAAATCAAAAATGATGCGCTTTTAGCACGTCAACTTCAAAATCAATATGATGCTGAATTTGCGCGCTCTTTAGCGGAGCAAGACGGCATTGCTCTTCATGAAGCAGCCTTAGAAAATTTTGCAGTTAAGAACGAACAAATTAAAGATGATGAGCTTTTAGCGCGCCATCTTCAAAGCCAATACGATGCTGAACTTGCCCGTTCCTTAGCTAAAACGGAACAGGAAGAAGTTGTTGCGCCTGTTGTGAAAGCCGATCCGCGTGCAAATCTTTTGGCGTCTATTGAAAGCTTTGATGCGTCCGGCTTAAAGACGGTTGCGCCTGTTGTGAAAGCTGATCCGCGTGCAAATCTTTTGACGTCTATTGAAAGCTTTGATGCGTCCGTCTTAAAGACAGTTGTGCCTGTTGTGAAAGCCGATCCGCGTGCAAATCTTTTGGCGTCTATTGAAAGCTTTGATGCGTCCGGCTTAAAGACAGTTGTGCCTGTTGTGAAAGCCGAACGTCGTCCTTTGCCAACACTTCCCGCAACTTTGAAAAACGTTGAAGAGGTGCCTCAAGACCTCCAACCGGAGATTATACCGGTACAACGTGACGTAACGGTTGCGCCTGTTGTTGGAGAAGCAACAACGATTATGGATGTCTTGGTACGCCAAATTAGCGGCCTTTCTCAACAGAGTATTGATGAAAATGTCCAAACAGCCGACGACGCAATTTCTGCACTTCGATTAGCGGTTGAAGAGGGTGATATTGACGGACTTGACGATAAGGCTTTTTTGACCCTTGAAGAAGCTCTAAAGGGAAATGCCGGTAAGTTATCTTGGCTTGTTTCAGAATGCTATACTGAAAATGACGGCTGGGATTTTGGCTTCATTGACGCAAGTGATATCATGAAAGAAATGAAAAAAACTACCGGCGTAAAAAACGATATCATTGAAGACAAACCCTTGTCTCAACAAAGAGTCGGCCGTGTTAATAAGTTAAACCTAAACGTAGATTCCGGACTTAATTTTCTTGACCAAATTCGTTTGGCTCGGGGTGTTGTTGAGGCCGAGGAAGATAGAGGTTTTGTAAGAGCACCTGTTATCAATACGATAGAAGAAGTTGAAGAGAGAAGTGTTGTGCATAAAGCAACGCCGGCTAAAAAAGTTGTCGTGAAGGTGCTTGATGAGGGGAATAACTCGGGAAATCTTCTTTCAGCTATCGCAGGCTTTAACTTAACTAAGCTCAATAAAGTAGACATTGATAAGGTTGAAGAAAGAATTGAGGTTCCGAAGAGTCATTTAGAATTAGCCCTGGCTGCTCGCCGTGTGGCAATAGTAAATGATTCCGATGATGAAGACGAAAGTTGGGATGATTAATTTCTAAATTGTTTATATCAGAATCGAAAGGCGCTTCTAGGGGGGCGCCTTTTTTATTGTCTTAAAGGCAATATCCTCATTTTTCTTGATCTTTTCATGAATTTGTTTCATACAAATAAAGTCACAAAAATTATATCTATTTAACGAGCGAGTGAGCCGGATGCGTAAAAATCTATTTTTAAACCTGTTCCTATTGGGGTCTATGACGGCTTTGCTAACAAGTTGTGCAAATATGCCCGAGGCAGAAGAGGATGAAATCGTCACAAAAAGAGAGCGCAAGTATCAAGGGTATGGTAAGTTCTTTGGAGAAGATACTTTGCTTTTTGGCGGCGATAATAGTGCTAAAAAGCCTGATGTCGGCATTGGCGTAAATTCCTATTTGTGGAAGGCCTCTTTGGATACCTTGTCTTTTATGCCGTTAAAGTCCGTTGATCCTTTTGGCGGCGTGATTTCAACGGAGTGGTATGTGCCGAAGAATACTCCAAATGAACGTGTGAAAGTGGATGTGCGGATTTTAGATCGTGTACTACGGGCTGACGGTTTGAGCATTTCTATTTTTCGCCAAGAGTATCAAAAAGGCCGCTGGGTGAATGCAAGCGTGAGTCCCGCCACGACGCGTGAAATTGAAGATGCTATCTTAACAAGAGCAAGACAACTCAAAGTGGCTTCAAGTTAACCTGTCGTAAAGAAGAATAAACGTAAAAAGATAAAGAAAAGTAACAAATCATGACATCGGACGAACGTTATAATTTCAGAGCAACGGAAGAAAAATGGCGCAACCATTGGGCAGACTCAAAGTGTTTTGAGCTCCCCTTGGGTTCGGAAGCTGTACAAGGAACAAAAGAGCCTTACTATGTTCTCGAAATGTTCCCGTTTCCTTCCGGGCGTTTGCACATGGGGCATGTGCGTAATTATGTTATCGGGGATGTTGTCGCGCGTTATAAAAGAGCCAAGGGTTTTGAGATCCTCCATCCTATGGGATGGGATGCTTTCGGTATGCCGGCGGAAAATGCTGCCATTGAGCATAAGGTGCATCCTGCAAAATGGACTTATGATAATATCGACAGCATGCGTGCCGAATTTAAGCAACTTGGCTTGGCTATTGACTGGTCCCGTGAATTTGCGAGTTGTGACGAAGAGTATTATGCCAAAGAACAAAAGATTCTTCTGAATTTTTACGAACAAGGTTTGCTTTATCAAAAGGAAAGCTACGTTAACTGGGATCCCGTTGATAATACCGTTCTTGCCAATGAGCAAGTTGTCGAGGGAAAGGGCTGGCGCTCCGGCGCAACCGTTGAACAGCGTAAGATGACTCAGTGGTATTTAAGGATTACCGAATTTGCCGATGACTTATTGGCCGGCCTTGATACGTTAAAAGATTGGCCTGAAAAAGTTGTGACCATGCAGCGTAACTGGATTGGAAAGTCCCTTGGCGCTTATGTTAAGTTCCCCTTAAGTGACCGCAATGAATCCCTGGAAGTCTTTACAACCCGTCCCGATACTCTTTTTGGTGCTTCTTTTATCGGGATATCTTCTAACCATCCTTTGGCGGCAGAGCTTGCAAAAGATAACGATGATCTGGCTGCTTTTATTCAAGAGTGTAATAAAACGGCCACCGGCGAAGAGGCTCTTGAAAAAGCCGAGAAGAAGGGATTTAATACAGGTCTCTTTGTCACACATCCCTTTGACGAGACGTTAACGCTGCCTGTTTATGTGGCGAACTTTGTGTTGATGGAATACGGTACGGGGGTTGTTTTTGCGTGTCCTGCCCATGATCAGCGTGATCTTGATTTTGCTCGAAAGTACGATTTACCCGTGCTTCCTGTTGTGCGACCCGTTGAGGCAGGTGATGACTTCGCCGTTTCCAAGGAAGCTTATACGGGTGACGGGGTTATTTTTAACTCTCGCTTTTTAAACGGATTGAGCTCTGAAGAAGCGAAGAAAAAAGCTTTAGAGCGCCTTAAGGAAAAGAATCTCGGCAAAAGTGCCATAACCTATCGATTGCGTGATTGGGGCGTTTCTCGCCAACGCTACTGGGGATGTCCTATTCCTTTTATTCATTGTGAAAGCTGTGGAACGCTTCCCGTTAATGTTGCAGATTTACCCGTTGTTTTACCTGAAGACGTTACCTTCGATAAACTGGGAAATCCGTTGGATCATCACCCGACTTGGAAGCACGCAACCTGTCCGAAATGTGGCGGAAAAGCAGAGCGGGAAACTGATACATTGGATACTTTTTTTGAGTCTTCATGGTATTTCCAACGTTTTATCTCTCAGCCCAAAGACAAGGCTTTTGACAAAGACGCCGTGAATCGTTGGTTGCCCGTTGACCAATACATCGGCGGCGTTGAACATGCCGTTTTGCATTTACTCTATGCGCGTTTTTTCACCCGAGCCCTTAAAAAATGCGGCTACCATGATATTGACGAGCCTTTTAAAGCTCTTTTAACCCAAGGTATGGTGTGTCATGAAACCTATAAAGATCGTGACGGCAAATGGCTTTATCCAGAAGAAGTAGGCTATAAAAATGATGAAGCTTATCGTTTAAGTGACGGCTCTGCGGTGACCTTGGGACGTTCTGAAAAGATGAGCAAGTCAAAGAAAAATGTTGTTCAGCCCCAAGAAATTATAGATGAATACGGGGTGGATACGGCTCGTTTATTTGTGATTTCCGATAGCCCTCCGGAGCGTGATTTAGAGTGGTCACAAAGCGGTGTGCAAGGGGTTTGGAAATATCTTGCCCGTGCTTGGCGCCTTGCTCAATCCTTAATACCTTTAATGAAACAGGCTGATCTTTCTAAAATGCCGGCGGATGTTTCCAAGGAAGAGTTGTTATTGCGGCGCTTAACTCATAAAACCATTGACCAAGCGACACGTCATCTTGAGGCCGTTGCTTTGAATACCTACATCTCAACTTTGAGAAGTTTTAGTAATGAGATTGCTAAAATTGAGGAAGAAGCTACTATAGATAACAGCATCTTGAGGGAGGCTTTGGAAACGCTGATTGTATTGCTCAATCCCGTTGTGCCTCATTTGGCCGAAGAACTATGGCAACAACTGGGTCACGGAACCCCCCTTGTAGATGTGCCTTGGCCTCAAGCAGAAGCCTCTTTACTGGCGGATGACACGGTAACCCAAGCCATTCAGGTGAACGGCAAATTACGCGGGACCATTGAGATTGCCGTTGGTTTGCCCAAGGAAGAAATAGAGGCTCAAGCCCTTGGTCATGAAAATATTAAACGTTTTATTGAAGGACAAACAGTGCGTAAAGTCATTGTGATTCCCGGAAAGGTAGTGAATATTGTTTGTTCCTAAATCTTCTTTTAGGGGGTTTATAGCCCTTTTTCTTTTTTCTCTCCCTCTATTTTTTATGGGAGGGTGCGGCTTTGAGCCCCTTTATGGCCCGCACAGTACGTCTACGGGCGAGCAATTAGGCATTGAAGACTCTTTGGCAGGGATTAAAATTGCCTCCTTACCAAAGCGTGAAGGTCAGATTCTTCATAATCATTTGTTGGATAAACTCAATCCTTCCGGTGAACCTTTAGATCCGCAAGCGCACTTGCAAGTGAGCGTATCCTTGGATAAACACTCGATCTCTGTTCGAAAGGACGGAACCACTCAACGCTTCAATATGGTAGCAACGGCACATTTGATTTTGCGAGATAAAGAGAATAAGAAGATTTTATATACGGATACTATTAAACGTACGGCCTCGTTCTCCCTGGGAGATACAACGGCAGAATTCGGATATGCAGGTACGGTTTCCGAAACCGATGCCAAGCGTCGCACTCTTTTATTGATTGCCGAAGATATGCAAGTGATGTTGGCAACCTATTATAAAAAGTGGCCTGTGGTGTCTAAATAATAGATCAAGGAGGCGTTACTCATGCGTATTCCAAATCTCAATACTTATCTCAATAGCAAAGCCTATGAGTCTCAACAGGCTTTGTTATTGTACGGCAATAACGAAGGTGCTCTACAGTTTCACCTTGATCTTATTGTGCAAAAATTTAAAAATGACGGCGCTGTCGTTGAAATAGTTCCAAGTCTTGAAGAGATTAGTTTCGGTAATGAGCCGGGGCTTTTTGACGCCCCTGATCAGAAAAGGGTTACTATTTGCCGCAAAGTAACAGGGCGAGATTTTTCTCTTTTTGAAAAAGCTCTCAAGAAGCTTGATGATTCTCAAAAGTTAATCCTTGTGGGGTCTAACTTGGGTTCAAAAATCAAGATGGTCACCTTTTTCCAAACAGCAAAAAACGTGGGAGCCGTCCCTTCTTATGAGGTTTCATTGTCCTTGCTGCGGGATGTTATTTTATCGGCTCTAAAACAACGGGACTTGACGCTTTCTCCCGAACATATTGACGTTCTTTTGGAAAACTATAGCGGATCTCCGTTGTTTTTAGGAACTGATATGGAAAAGCTCGAGTTGTATTTAAAGACCAACGGCACCATTGATTTACAAGATCTTAAGCAGCTTATGAACGGTTCTATGAAATTAGATGCGGAGCAATTAGTTGAAGGATTTATAGAGCGTAATAAGGAAAAAATTTTACGTCATGCAGATATCTCTCTTTTGGAAGAGGAGCCTTATTTGATTTTACGTTCCCTTATTCGCCGGATGGTTACTTTTTGTGAGTTTATGAGTCATCGACAGTTTTCAACGTCTTTTGCCCAAGCCGTTGCAGCCATGAAAACACCTCTGTTTTTCAGTACTAAACCTTTATTTCAACGCTCGGAGAGGCTCTGGAATTTGAAGCTTGCCGCCCATGGTTTGCGTCATCTGTTGCGTCTTGAAAAGCGCTTTAAAAACGGAGAACTTTCTATGCTCCAGTTCCAAAGCGAACTCTGTTTATTTTGTCGGTAGATTTTTCTCAAAAAAAAGGCCCGGAGAAATTTATTCAAAAGGATAAATCTCATCCGAGCAAGTTGGAGCCGTGGTCACATTAAGTGAGATCCACGCAAAGTACTCAGTCAAAGTTAAACGTCGACTTCTTGAGTGCTCTGTTTTGCACCCCGCAAAACAGGAATAAAACGGGGTGCAAAGAGAATGTAAGTCCAAGTATAAAACTCTCTTTACATTTCTCTTGTACCTTATAATATTTCTTTCCAAATGATGAGTGTTGCTTTTGCAGAGCGCCTTGCAAAAACAACATAGATTTAAGCCTATCCCTTAGAGGGCATTGGTAGGGGAGAGGGTTTTCCTTTAACTTTTCCTAGAAGGGATAGAATGCTTAAGAAAAGAAGAGCGCTTATGCTGCTAATAAAATAAGCAGGCGTCATAAAATTTCCTGTCTTTTCAATAAGGTAGGTTAGAATGAAGGGAGCCGCACCGCCACATAATGCCATGCCAAGGCAAAAGCTAAAGGAAATGGCTCTATAGCGAATATTTACAGGGAAGAGAACTTGCACAAAGGCATGTTGTGGGCCTGCGATGCACCCTGTGGCCAGTCCGAGGAGAATTTGCGCGATTATAATGGAACTTGTATCCGCTTGTTGAATTAAAAGGAAGGTTGTAAGGGCTAGAATGCCGACCCCTATTGGTGCCGAGAGAAAATAACGGCGTTTCCCAATTTGATCCATTAAGAGACCGAATAAGGACGAAGAGACCATAAAGACACTAAGGCCGATGAGGCTAAAGAGCATAGCGTTTTCCAGCGGAATACCAATGTATCTTTTGAGGTAACTGTTTAAAAAACCGAAAAGGGTATAGGAAAGCGCGCCGTTCAAACACCCGATCATAAGGGAGATTAGGAGGGGCTTGCGGTGATTTTTAAAGACGTTTACTAAGGAAAAAGTCGCCCTCTTGGGATTCTTTTGGTCGGCCAAAAATTCAGGGCTTTCTGAAACACGACGTCGGATATAAAAACCGATCAGGCTAATGGCCCCTCCAAAGATAAAAGGAAGGCGCCAAAAGAACTCGGGGTTTGCAGATTTGGTCACGAGCGCTCCCAAAGCCGTTGCCAAGAGGGCGCCAATGACGCAAGAACCCGTGATGAGACCCCCAAAAAAACCGGGTTTATTCTTGCCGATGTGTTCCAAAGCAAAAATTGCCGCCCCATTGTATTCCCCTCCTGTACAAGCTCCTTGGATCAGGCGGCACAAGACAAGAAGAACGGGGGCAGCGATGCCTATTTGTTGATAGGAGGGCAAGAACCCGATGAGTAAGGTTGGGAATCCCATACCGATAATAGAAATGCTTAACGCTTTTTTGCGACCGAACTTGTCTCCCAAATACCCAAAGATCAAAGCACCGAAAGGTCTCATAAAAAAGCCGGCTGCAAAGGCTCCCCAACTGGCGAGGATAGCGACAAGAGGAGTAGCGGAAGGAAAGTAGAGTTGGGCAATCATGACGGCAAAAACCCCGTAAAGGGTGAAGTCATAGAATTCCAGGGCATTGCCGATTACGCTTGTTAAAATGACTTTGTTTTTTTTCATTTGTTTACCTTTTTACGCATTAATTTTTTTTAATTAAACAAGACTAAACGTGGAAAAGTCCGTGATCCTTTGAACATAAACAATACCGTCAAGATGGTCATATTCATGTTGAATCACTCGGGCGTTAAAGCCTTCAAGAGCTTGCGAATGTCTAGTGCCTTCCGTATCAAACCAATCACAGATCAGGGATCGGTGACGGCTGACTTTTCCTCGATAACCCGGGAAAGACAGACAGCTTTCCCACCCCTCGGTCTTTTCTTCAGAAAGTGCCGTTAAGGTTGGATTCACAAGAACCGTTAACGGAAAAGCTTTATGGTTGGGGTCTGAGAGAAAATCGTATCGTTTTGCAGGGGCGACCTTTGGAATATTTACCACAAGGAGACGCAAGGGGATATTGATTTGGGGAGCGGCCAAAGCAAGGCCGTCTGTATTTTTTAAAGTGATTATCATGTTGTCGGCATGGTCAAGGACATCTTGTGTTAAAGGAAAAGAAACAGCTTTGGCACATTTATATAAAATAGGGGCTCCGGCTTTTATAATGGGAAGAGTTTTGGACATGATACGCTTACTTATTCCTTGTTCTATAGGCTTTTAAGGTTGTTTTTAAATAGCTCTCGAGGGCTAAAATCTTTTTATTTTTTTTCATATGTGCCTGGAAAATATAATAAATATCTACTTCATTTTCGATTTCAGGCAGCACCTGAATGAGGGCCGATTGTTGAAGGCCCGGGTATTCTTTTGAGACCGAAATAATACCCAAGCCCTTTGATGCAACGGTAACAAGGCTTGCTCCCATATTCATTTCCAGGGCAGGTTCGGTGAGGGAGTTTGTTTCAAATTGGCTTTGGAGGATTTGGTTAATCTCTTTTCCAAATTGATGGATAGTGTTTTTATCGTGGGAAATCATTTGATGCTTTTTAAGGTCTTCGAGACGTTTTGGAATGCCGAATTTTTCGAGGTAGTCGGGACTGGCATAAAGACCTAAATGAAAGGTCATAAGGTAATTTTGAATGAGAGCGTCCGTTGGAGGGAGGGCGGTTGAGATGGCGACATCAAGAGCGTGTTTTGTAAAGTCTATTTCTTCATTACGCCCTTTGATGCTGAGTTTAATTTCGGGGTGCCGTAGCATGAAATCGGGAATATAATGGGGCAGCCACATGGTTGCAAGTGTGACGCTTGTTTCAAGGCGCAGAACCCTCACGGGGTCTTCGCCCTTTATTTTAAAGAGTTGGGGGATTTTTGCTGCTTCGTTAGCCATTTTCTCGGTAATTTCATAGAGCTCTCGCCCTTCTTTTGTAAGAGAGAGGCCTGATTTCGCTCTTGTAAATAAGATAATATTTGCTCGTTTTTCAAAATTACTGATGTGACGACTTAAGGCGGACGGGCTTATGTTGAGACGCTCCGCTGCTTTGGAAATATTTAGATCCTGACAAACTTGGTAAAAAAGGCGTAATTTTTCCCAATTCATAGTAACTTTCCGTTTTGTACAGCCTTGTATGGTAACCGCTTCAAAAGATTTTTTTGCAGAAGCCACTTTTTCTTATGAGACTTATTCTATACAAATATTGCAAATAAGTCAAAAAATACTTTGATGCACTCTGTTAACGGTTAAGCTCTTTATTAAATTGGGCTCCTAAAAGAATGAGGTAAGAGCTAAGTTGTAGGAAAAGGAGGGCGATGATCATGCCGCCAAGGCTGCCGTATAAAGCATGGTAGTTCCCGAAGTTTTGTAGATAAATTGAAAAAAGAACTGCAAACAGAGAGCATAAAAGAGCGGCTAGGAAAGCTCCGGGCCAAGATTTATGAGGCTTGCACGCATGGTTGGGCAGCCAATGGTAAAAATAGTTGAAAATAATACTTAAGATAAAGGCGTTAACTAAAAAACTTAGGGGCCAATAGAAGGTAAAAGAAGGGATGTTTTTTGTAATGTATGGAGGAATAAAATGAAGAAAAAACGGGATTATAAAAGTTAATGTGCTGACAAAAACCAGAGAGATAACGGCTAAGATGACGACGGCAATGCTTTGGGTTCTTAAGACAAGAATAGTGCGGGATTCGGTGTATTCGTAAGCTCTGTTTAAAGAGCGCCTGATAGATTCAATGCCCGAAGACGAAACCCATAAAATACCGATTATAGAAAAGGTAAGTATTTTTTTAAGGGGGCCGGCAATAACGTCACTGACAACGGGTTCAATGACGTTGACGACTTCCTTGGGAAGGCCGGTGTAAAATTGTTCAATAAGTTTTAGGGCTTCGGGGCTTCGGCCTATGAGACCCGCAACGGAGACCAGAAAAAGTAAAAAGGGAAAGAAGGCTAAAAGGATTTTATAAGCTACATAGCTTGCGCTTTCAAAAAGGTTGTTTTTGAAACTATACTGCACCGTATTTTTGGCTAAGTTGAAAAAGGTCATTTTGTTTATTTATTTAACAGGCCCTATCTCCTTAGAGTAAGCTTTTTTAAAGGGGAAGGAAACAAAAAGGGAAAAGAGAGAGTCCTCCTCGTTAAAACTTATCACAAGCAAAGTCTTTATATAAAAGCTTTTCTTGTGGTATAATATGGAATATAATAGGTTTAATTAACTTTAGGAGACGTTAATGAATTATGATCGTGAAAGTGCAATCCGCACCTCAAAAACGCGCTCTCAAAGCGCCGAAAGGGATATGGGTCTTAGGGCTTATATGCTTAAAATTTATAACTACATGACCCTTGGTCTCGGTATTACCGGTGTCATTGCCTATTTTGTTGCTCGTGATGAAAGTCTTGTGGCTGCTATTATGGGAAACCCTGTTTTGTTTTGGGGATTGGTTATTGCGCAATTTGGGGCTGTAATCTTTCTAAGTGCCCGTGTAACAAAGATGTCCACAAGAACGGCACAGTTGACGTTTTTTGCCTATGCTGCGTTAACCGGCCTGACTTTATCAGGGCTTTTTGCGGCCTATACCTTTGAAAGCCTTGCCCGTGTATTCTTTATTACGGCCGGAACTTTTGGCGCGATGAGCCTTTACGGGTATACAACAAAGCGTGATCTAACGGGGCTCGGCTCCTTTTTATTCATGGGATTGATCGGTGTTATCATTGCCTCCGTTGTGAATATGTTCATACAAAGTTCAGCTTTGATGTTCTTGATTTCCGTTGTCGGCGTATTGGTCTTTGTGGGTCTAACAGCTTATGATACACAGCAATTAAAGAAGATGTACTACCATGTGGGGCAATCTGAACTGGCAGAAAATTATGCCGTTGTGGGAGCCTTAAGGTTATATCTCGACTTTATTAACTTATTCATCTACTTGTTACGTTTCCTTGGGGATCGTCGCTAGTTTTCGACTTTTTCCGTACATACTTTTTTTTGTACGCAACAGTTCATAAACAAGGCCTTGTTATCGAGGCCTTGTTTTTTTTGTATTTATATTAAATGAGAAATGCTCTAGCCTTGTAAATAATCACAATTTTTACAGGGAGATACATAGTGATTTTATCAACAAAAAAAGTCTATCAAGGTCTGTTTTTTTCTTTAGGTCTGGGGCTGATCGGAACGCCTGTATTACAGGCAAGTGCAGCGGGTGATATCGAGGAGGTTCCTTTGGGACTTTCAGGGGCGGTTAGGCCGGAATCTGCCGAAGAATCCGTTGAAATTTTTGTAACGTGGAGCAAAAACATAAGGAAGAATGTTGTCGACCGTTATCAGGAGAATGATCCTGATGAAAGACAAAAACGTCTTGTGGATTTTCTAAAAACACATAGCGCTGCGCCTTGGTATGTTGTAGCGTTTAGGCAGTGTTTTATTCCGAGGGATGAGAGCGAGTATACTTATGCGCAGGCCATGACTCTTTTATCGGAGACAAAGAAATTAGGAAGCGCTCTGGGCGGCTTCACGACAAATCTCTTTAAGCTTTTTGGAGATGAGGCTATTGAGTCTTGGGATACAAGTTTTATCGAGCAAAAAGAAGATGCGACATCTGCGGAAAAGAAAGCAACGGTTCGTCTCATGATGTTGCTCCTTGAAAATATGACCATGCAAGCTTATGCCGCTTTTGCAGAGCTCGGGGTTAATAAAAGGCCGTTAGACGTCGAGGAAGGAAGTAAGGCGGATAGGGATTATCAGGAAGCACTCTTAGAGGCTCATGAGGCCTTTGCCGATGATTGCCACTTTAATCCTCTTCTTTTGGCAGCTCAAACAGTGTTTCCCGAAGCATCCCATGCTTATGAATTGTTTATGAGCCCTTTGTTGGATAATTGTGCACGGCAGTCTCTTAGTTTTACGGCACATCCCCTTCATTCTACGGCTGTGGAGCTCAAGCTTTCCCCTGAAGAGTGCTTGTCTCGTTTAAATTTCAAAGCAGGTATCTTAGAGGAAAAGACGCTTCCTTGTTTAGGTTTTGCCAAAGCCTGGTTTGCTGCTCTTACGCTCGTTTATCTTCAAAAGGCCGATGCTGCTGTTGACGGCAAAGAGGTATTGCAAGAAAAGGCTCTGGATTATGAAGGGCGAGCACAACTATTTGGGCAGTATCACACTGTTTTGACCAACCGTCTCCAAGCCATAAAGGTAGAACGAGATGAGTTAGAGGCAAAACCTTCGGGTGTGAAAGAAAATTTAGATTAAGCACCGATTCCGGATAAAGTAAAAGAGGGGCACTTTAAAAAGTCCCCTTTTTTAGGTCGATATTCCGGTTATTTTGAGGTTTCAACAAAAATCACTTTACTCATTTTATCATAATGGGCTTGTTTACGATCTGTGAAAAGAATCATTGCTGCAGAAATAAAGTTAAGGAAGGGGATGAAAAATAATGGAAAATCAAAGAGGTAGCGTAAGAGTAATCTCTTAATAGAAGGTTTTTGATAGTCCGTTGTCATAATCTTAATGCTCAGCAATCTCATGCCTAGGGTTGCTTGATGCTTTGAGCGGTATTGCAGAACAGAATACGCAAGGGGCAGAATCAACGCGATGATGAAGCTTGACGGGCGTAGAACAATATCAAAAATGGAGGGAGAGTCTTCTGGTGGGGTAATTATCCCAAGCCCGTAAATAGCGATCCCGAGAAGAGAAATAATAATAGTAGCGTCGACTAGATAAGAGAAAAAACGGCGACTAAGACCTGCGTAAACAAAAGGAGGGTTGATCTCTTTTGGTTCTTGCAACACAAGAGTTTGAGCAGCCATGTCGTAATAAGTTTGCTTACGATTTGTAAGGGCAATCATGAGAATCAAAATGAGAGTTGTTATGCCGCTCAGAGAGAAGGTGGCTTCTTGGAACTCAAGGGGAATCATGTTGTTATTTTGGAGGAAGATCAAAGAGAGGGCGGGTAAAATATATAAAAAATATCTCAAGGAAAGGGAAGCCCAAGAAGGCTTTTTAAAATTCTCGGAGGTTAACTTGATATCAACAAGGCGCATGCCTAAGGTTGCTTGATAGCGTGAGCGATATTGCAAGGTAAAGTAAATAAAAAAAGTAATCTGTGAAACGAAAGTGACGATGAGAGAGTCAGTAAAACCTTGGAATTGTCTTAAGGATGCGGGATCTCGGAAATAGAAAGGGGAAACAGGTGAAAAATAAAATAATAGAAACGTGTAAGGGATCATGAGGAGTATTATGTCGAAGTAAGCGGCAAGACCGCGTTTCATGACGCCGGCGTATTGTGAGCTATTCGTTGCCTCGTAATTTGTTGGGGAAGTTTCTTGAGAAAGGGGGGCAGTCTTCGGCATTTGTTAAAAGGATCCTATTTAAAATTTTTGCACCGATCGCACCATAGGTCGGCTCTTCTTTTTAGTCAAGATAATTTGCCTGCGGAGACTTTTGCGAAACTTTTTAAAATAGTGTCCCTTTTTTTATTTTTTTTTGGTATTCCCCCCATTTTTTCATTGACTTTTTCGTGAGATATTTTATAGATCATAGCATCAGGTGCGTATTGAATGACATGCCTGTCGGAGAGATGGCCGAGTGGTTAAAGGCATCAGACTGTAAATCTGACGACGTATGTCTACGTAGGTTCGAATCCTGCTCTCTCCACCATTTACTTTGTTTGTATGTCTTTAGATATATGATATAAGTTTTGAGACCACATTAATTTGCGGGTGTAGCTTAGTGGTAAAGCTCCAGCCTTCCAAGCTGATTACGAGGGTTCGATTCCCTCCACCCGCTCCAGTTTTTTATAAATATGCCAGGCCCGAGTGGGGCTGTGGCTCAACCTAATGAAGGAACTTGATAAGATGAGCAAGGAAAAGTTTGAGCGCAACAAGCCTCACGTAAACATCGGCACCATCGGTCACGTTGACCATGGTAAAACCACTTTGACAGCGGCGATTACA